>Ga0214480_100267_pt1 | contig 26240 bp, 24 predicted proteins | sample M1_20Mar14CPVII9_3_FD_165042 | JGI IMG/M metagenome (GOLD analysis project Ga0214480, IMG submission 165042) | Marine eukaryotic communities from Monterey Bay, California, United States - M1_20Mar14CPVII9sort6BwellE17 | ecosystem: Environmental > Aquatic > Marine > Unclassified | place: USA... | reverse complement strand
ATAGGAAACCCCAACTCGCAAATGCAAGATAGATACCTCCACGCAGCAAAAAATACTAGCCGCCTTCGGCGGGCTAGCGCGTTGCGGTCAGGAATGCTTAACAAGTGGATGCTTGAGATGATCGGGTCTGATTGTAATAGAGAATGGGGAAGTACAGGTTAGAAACAGAAGTGAGATTGCAATGGAGATATTAACTCCAGGTATCTTCATCGATCATATCATTGTTCAGTTCATATGTATGCCATACAACTTACCAACTTTGTGGCTGTACAGCCCGCTGCCAATAAAGTTGATGCTATGAAAAACTTCATTGTTTTATTATATATTTCAAGTTATGATAAAGGTATAGACTATATCAATATTGCAATGACGAAGATGATGTATATTTTTCGGTATTGAACAAGTCCCCGCTTATAATTGTTTTTCTAATTGAATGACAAACCACTTTAGTGTTATGATATAAGTATACTAACTACTAAATGAGTTCATGTAACTGCCAATGCTAAGTGCAGGGCATAGGATAAACGGAAGCATAGTCGTCAAAGTACAATCGTTCAGAAAAGGAGAGCAAAATTTGGTTTATGTGAACGGTATCTAATAATGAAAGCAGAACCTTTATGGGTCCTTTTAGCGATAATGTTCAGTGCACTGCAATACCAATTCCAACATTATGTTATCGCCAAATCCCAAATTAGAATATGTCACGTCGCGTACTGGGACGCACACTTTTGTCACTAACAAAAAGAAGATATTTGTTAGTAAAAAGTTACAGTATTCTAAGATGCTTGTATTTTAGGCGAACATAGACTTTGAGCGATACATTCAAAGAAAACTTCATGCCACCTCTCGGATATGCATGCTACTGCCATTAGCGGTGATAACGCCGCTTCTCTGCCTCCCCATTATACCTTTATTCAATCTATTGCCAAATCGATCAAGAGCTCTAACATCTACGGCCGCCAACTACGGCCGCCAAAATAACTTGCAAAACCATACACAACAAGTCAAACTTAACAAACCATTTGCAACACAACTGAACAAAAGATGGATTATCACCACCACCAGCAACTAATGTTAATGATATCCAAAGAGAAGCGTATCATTGGCGACAAATTGGAACATCTTCTAGCCTGTAGATTCTGTGACTTCAGCTCACAAAGTAAACAAGAGTGCGAGAAGCATGCTCGTAGGTTATATTGCAGTGATGAAAGTAAATGCCTTGAAAAGCGACGTCGAAAGTATTGTAACTTTTGCACATTATTTCATGTTTCCACTGATGAGATATATGAAGAAGGAGATTATGATGTATTACGAGGTAATTGCTTACGCTGTGTATCAGAGAGAAGAAGAATAACGCCAGTTAGTAGTGGCGATGATGATAATGACGCCGATACAAATACAAAGCAACAGTCCACAGCCGCAACTACTTCTCCAACTACTACTACCTCGACAATCAGTTCATTAGTTTATCGACCAATAGATTTTGATTGCAAAATTAATGAGGCAAATGTAGCTCTAATTGATCGTTTGGCCCACATGAATCAGCTCGATGATCTTCTCCGCATGAACGCCAGGAAAAGACAAACAATTGAAAGTGAATTATGTTCTATCAAAAGACTATTCAAGGTAAATCCAATGAAGGACGCCGATACATTATGCCAACATGCCCAACACTTTAATATATATACTAACAATGAACACAAACACCATCCTTTGCATTGGCATAAGACTACATTACTTCGAGTAGGAGTGCAGCTAAGATATTATGTGGAAGAGACGATTAGTCTATTGAAGATTCTAGATGAGATGGAGGCATTGAAAGAGGAAGATTATGATCAACGTGAGCAGTCAGAATTTGCAATACAATACATCAACAACTCTTTTCTGCCAAACCTATCCAAAATAAGAAAGACAATACACAAACTACTTTCAATTAGCTTGTCACAGAATGGGTACTATAGTAAGACATATGCATCAGACATTGCAATGTCTTATAGAAGAGGTTCATTAGAGAGAGGATATGCAATTACAGACATGGTTAAGAATAAATGTGTACCAAATAAGACAGCATTGTATGAAGTTATCAATACGAGAGAGAATGGGTCAATGTTTGTTGAAGAAGAATGGAACAAGCGAAAGGGGAGAAAGAGGAAACATGGCAATGTGATTGATGTTACATCTGAAGATCAACAGCATCTATTTACAGGCCGTTTCATGATTAGTGTGATACCTGTTCCCTATTGTGGCTTCCAATCAACTAGCCCAAGAGTCATCGCGTTATCATATGTTCTGCCCAAGTCTGTTGACTTATTTGACTATCTATGCAAATGCAGAATGGAACGATTATACTTTTCTTCAATACAATTTCCAACTCCAGATGATCTGAAAGAAGCTGACAAATGCACATCATTTAAATTACTTACACAATACATTGAATATGCATCAGAGAAAGGAGGATCACCAGTAGTATGCAGAAGTTACAAGCCAGGAGTTAAAAAGTTTGTATGCAAACACTCTAAGAAATGCAACTACTCGTTTCAACTCAAGTGGGATGAATATGGCTACTACATACACCTTTACAATTGCTTATCAGATCAGTTTATCGGAGAAGATATTCACAACCATAAACGAGTTTCAGCATGCTCGTATCAAAAGTTTGGATGTTACTTTTGCAAAGATACTTTTCATGGATTTAATGATGCTTTAGATCACCAAAAGAACTGTCCCCTAAGAAAGCTTAAACCTACATTTAGTGAGCATGAACGTGAAAGTAATAGAAACCGTAACAGAAGAGACGGAAATGTACTGAAGTTGCCAGAATTTGTAAATTTTGTTAACCGCCCGAAATGGCAACATACTGCACTATAAGTAGAACTAAATTAGTTTTAGTTTATGAAACTGTTTAAGATACTCTTTTACTAAGTGAACTACCTGGTTCGGCTACTCCATCCTGCTTTACAGCATCCACTTGTTAAGCATTCCTGACCGCAACGCGCTAGCCCGCCGAAGGCGGCTAGTATTTTTTGCTGCGTGGAGGTATCTATCTTGCATTTGCGAGTTGGGGTTTCCTATTTCCTTCAAAATTAATCCCTTCAAAATCCTTCAAAAAGATACCGTATCCTTTTTTGAGGGTATCTTTGTACTTGTCAGGCCGCACCAAATTATTCTAAGTAGTAACACATCTATGCACACAACTTGCAACGCTCGGTAGTACTGAAATATATTACGTCATTAACTGAAGACATATCATCTAGACCAGTTTTTAACGCTCTTTTCAACCATTGTGGTCTCATTGGGTACGAAGTATTATTTATTGAGTGATAGTTATTAGAAGTTGTTGTCCATCTTTCGACTCCGACATAACTACTGCAATATTATCATCGGTAAGGAATACTATCGGCGGGTATTATTTTTATTCTTTAGTCAATTGCAATATGTCATTGTGGTCAATTAAGCAACACTATTCTACCGCTCACGGTACGAGGACTTTAGATAATGAAGATAAGTTTCAGATGGGATGTGATATAGTTTATGAGTTTTTATACCTACGACAACGACTTCCAAAATACAATGGTACGGAATTAAATGAACGTGCTGCATATTTATTTATTTCTCAGCAACGCAATAAAAAGAATCATCCAGAACACAGGATAAAGATGTTAAATGAAATACATCGTTGTATACTTGATAAGTATGTTGGTTTTATTACAGAAGTTGTTGAACCATCTAATAAATGGACGGCACTGTTTGAGAAGTGGGCAATGAATACACCGGAGGAGGATATTAATAACTTCACTTTTCCTACAATATCTGATAAATATGTTGGTACTGCCAGATCGTTTCAAGAACATATTGTTTTGAAAACAGAATGCTATCGTTTATTTGAGCCTGACGATTGCCGTCCAAATTATGCAACTTTCGGTAGTATACAACATATGATTGGTTATTTAATATATCCTGAGGAATACGATAAGCAATTACCCAACAATCCAGTACCAAATCATTTAATAATGCCCGACAAGCCTTCACAATTGGTATACGAGGCTAACATTTTTGATAACACCAACTATCCACCTCCACCCCAACCGTTACGGCATGTATATAATGGCTACTTTTGTCCACCAGAACATACACCTTCAAATATTAAAGAGCTTAGTAGATTAGCCTACAAAGAACTATTTCCAACGGGTGATTTCTTAGCAGAATTAAAGGCATGCAAGACGGTGCATCAATACGATGGTATACTCAGTTGTTAAGGCTGCAATTGGTACATTATTAATGTTCGTCCCATTGCCAATAGCGTCATTGGTGGTTGTTGAGCTGTCATTAGCAGAGGCCGCAGCAGTGGTGGTTGATGAATTATTGAGTGTAGCGATGTGATGTGCCTCTACCTGTATATTAGGCGCCACTCTACCATGACTAGGAGAAGGTGGCATTGTACTTGTACTTGTATATACGTCTAATATGGAGAGGAGTAATAGGTGCACCGTCCAATTTAAATGAATGATGGTCTACCTGAGTACATAGTGAGATAGAGGGAGAGAGGTCACCGGTATCTTTTTGAAGGATTTTGAAGGGATTAATTTTGAAGGAAATAGGAAACCCCTGCGAGTTGCGAGTATCTTTAATATCAACGTGCATGTAGTAGAATGATACATTGGCACTTTACTGCGAAGATGATTAAACTGCAAATATATATAGCGGTGATATTCTTGTCATCCTCATATAACAAAACTGGCGTATATGCTTTTATTACTTCCCCATCATCTATAACAACTCTTACATCTCCCCCATCCTTAATAACAGCGAAGCAAAAGAGAATAAGTCATGACAGTATATCATCACAATTATTTGCAATCAATAATAATGACGGTGACGATGGCAATGATACAGATAATAACAAGATTAATAATGATTGGGTATCATCAAGATTGAGGCGTGCCGACTTTGAAGAGATACAGCGGGATATAATATTATGTTCATGCTTTGTGTTAGGACGGTATCTCATCTATGATATTTCTACTGGTGCAAAAGTAGTAGCCGGATTTGATAGTCAGGATATTATATGGTTAAGTGGAACCTTATCATCGGCAGCTCTTTTGGGAATATATTGGACAGCGGCAGGACTTCTAACTCGCTTGTTTGAAACTACTAGAGGAATATCATCTCTGTCTCTAATGGCAAATCTTGTCAATATTGCAATGTGTTGTCCACTTTGGATAGCAACTGAACATTTCCTTCGCTTTGGTCCTAGTGATAGTGATATTGGTGGATCTACACTTGATCAATCTATAGCTAATGGATTTTTAGGATTGACGATCTTTATGACAGGTATGAAAACTATAACATCAGATTGGCGATGACATACTTCAGAGGAGCTCTCAAGATCACAAAATACATTTACATCATGTAAAGTATGTATAAGATGAGCCATCTTGCGATGAGACTCAGGTCAGAGATTATATGATGAGGTCAGGTTAAAAGAGATGAGGCTCTGCATGAAGAAAAGAGGCGAGAATACATGTGCGACTAATTGAGATTTTTGCGCACCTGGTCGGAGGCATTTCAGTTCACTTTTTTTGCATCAACACGCTGCCATGACAACTCGTAATACAATTAGCAGACTGATAATATACATCCCACTATCTTAACAAATAATATATCGATGAATACTCCTCCAACTCGCCGCTCAACACGTCTGGCTTCTAAGAAGAAGGAAGTCATCGATCTATGCACCCCGTCTCCTAAACAAGAGATATATTTTAGTGACGAATCATCATCTCACTCTTCATCTCCTAGCTCATGCTCAGATGATGGATCACTGTATGAGCATATCTCATCATTTGACGACGACGATGATAGCAGCCTTGAGGAGAATAATGGATATGCACGACAATATACACGCAAGCCTTCTCCAAAGAAATCCACTCCAAAGAAGTCTCCAAAAACAAAGTCTACACACCCGAAGAAAGCTGCATCAAAATCCAAGTCACCTAAGACATCCCCCCCAAAGAGCAAGCCAACCTCAAACTGCAAGCCAACTTCAAACTCTGTGCCAGATAAAGAAAACGCAACATACAACACAACCCCATCAACTAAAAAACAGGAGGAATATACCAAAGAGCAAGCTCAGGCGGCGGATGACATTATAAGTGCAAGTGAAAGAGGACTATCGTACTATCGTATTCTCGGTGTAGATGGAGATAGCACTGAAGCTCAGATAAAGAAGAGCTATTTCAAGATTGCTAGAAAGATTCATCCTGATAAAAACCGAGCTCCCAACTCTTCAGAAGCTTTTAAGGTAGTTGGTAATGCCTATGATGTGTTGAAGAGTCCAACCAAGCGTGCTGTTTTTTATGACCATGATCTCAATACTATACACCAACCTCCTCCTCCTCCTCCACCACCACCCACATTCAACGAGTATAGTCACGGTTTTAGCTTGTTCAATACAATTCCTATTGGAATGTTTGTAACCGTCAGTAATGTTAATGTTACAACCAATGGTATTCGACAGTATGGATCTGTGGTTCACTACGATTCTTTCTCTAGAAAGTACACTATCAGGTATTCGGGACTTGTTATTGACGCATATCCTGTTGCTTTGTTTCAAAATATCTTGGTTCAACCTCGTTGGGACAAATCAGTCAAAGATGTGAGAGTTGTTTCCTACCTCAACGGTTTATTTGAAGTAAGTTATTTATACGGAAATAAATGGATGCATCCAAATGACGTCATCATTCCATATGGAAATATTGTACATTTAGCTGTGGCTGCACCGATGTACAATGGTAAATATGGCATGATTGTCAAATGGAGTGAACGCTTTGACGCTACTGGTGATACAAGCTTTTATGATGTTCAATTATCAGCAAGTAAGACAATTCGTGTGAAGATGGCCAATGTACGCTTGTGAATTGATAGAGTGCTGTATGGTTATGTCCATGATGCTGTATGATATTGCTTATCAAAGCAGATAATTTGGAGTTTTATGTGGAAGTATTTGTTGAGTTCTTGTTTGGTATAATATAGTACTACCAGTAACATGTATAGTTAAGTTTTGTTGAGTATCTCCCCCTCTCTATTTATTTGAAGGGACTATAAGAATAGTACTTTGGCCTGCTATCAATTCGTAGGTGAAGCCAGCTCACCCCCATACCGTTAGTACTGAACCAAGTTTTGGCATCTTTGTTTATATCATTCTTTTGTTTCAATACATTGATATATGTAGATGCTGCCAACTTCCAAAACTCTGTCACTTGATCTCTATGTACATTTCGTATAAAGATTGCTAAATGTGCGTAAGATTTATCATCTATGTTTGACTGTGGTAGAGGTGAAACTAATTTTGCATCGCCGCCAAGATTTGCAAATGAACACACTGTTTTATCTTTCTCGTTCTTTTTGCATGTATTAAAGTGCTCATCAAATGCCATTTTGTCTGGCATGCTCTCTGCAAATCTTTGTAATGCAGGTTGATTTATAATTGCAAACTCAAATTGATCACTGCTACTGGATTGTAAAGTTGTTCCTGGAGTTTCAAACAATACCGATGCATAGGGAGAAGATGATATAATATTAGAAAGCTCTACTGCTGCTTCAATACCCAAAGGGGAACGTGTAGATACTAAGCTCATCCAATCATGTATTGATATCGGTTGTTCTGTTGAGTATCGTTTCACATCTTCTCGTTCAGATGGTATTTCAATGTACTTGATTTTCTCCATATTAATACTACTGAAACTTTTGTGTTGATATGATGTTGTGCCCTTACTACCCTTCCCCAATCGAGTGCCAACAATTGCAACAAGTAAGATGATGAGTATACCTACCACAGATAATGATCGTCGAAATGGATACGAGCGAGATGATATTTGAGGAAACTTTTACCATTAGCAAGATGCGTACCTAGTGGTCAGTAGTTGGCGCTAGCTAGAGAGCTATCTAGCTAGCACGCTGACTAGCAAAATTTCAGTGAGTTTTTCTGTTATCATAAAAGTTCCCTAGTACAAAAGTGAGCACATCGGCGCTCAATATACATATTCAAGATATCGAATTAGCTATATGGCGGTATTTCTAGATGATTAACTAGTGTTTTAAAGCATTATAAAGTAGCATGTAACAACATTTTTTTTGTTTTGACCATCAAGGATCGAACTCGGCTCGAGCTAGTTGAGCGGCTAGCTAGCTACGTACAATTTACTTAGTAAAATGGAAATCTCCTGGCTAGCAAGCTGGCTAGCACGTAGAAATCTACGTAGGAATAGTACAAAAATTTGCTAGCTAGCTAGCAACTAGCGCCAACGCCTGACCACTAGATCTTCTAATCTTTATAGGGGGCTGAGCGCCAACCCCCGGAAGTCACTTAAGTCCCTAAATTATAGTAGCACTTATTTGGGGATTACGTAAGATTTGGACAAACTCTATCGGATCGTTACGTATATACTATCTTCATCTGATACTCGGCCTCAATGATGAAATAATAGTCCTTGGTGGTAATACTAGTATTCTGTATATTAGTATGTTTATCAACACGGAAAAAGATGTACCTGCCTCAAGGCAACACTACGACACGTAGTAGTATACACCTTTCCCATGATTCTCTCTAACCTATACACTCATCTCACTCTTCCATCTCATCATCATCTTCACTCTCTTCCTCAGCCTCTTCAATTTCCTTCTTGGCCCATTCCGTTGCCTCGGCAATCACATCCTTGGGTACACCAGCGTGTTTCCATCCAGTACCCTCACTTAACCATGACATTTCCAATTCAAATGGCTTATCTTTCGCTTCATCATGTAATGTATAAATAATCTTTGCCAATTGCTTAACACCCTCTGCTACTGTAATTAATCCCTCATCACCATCTCCAGATGCAGTCTTTGGATTGATTGCTAACTTTTCCATTTCAGTACGTGCTGGTTGTCTTCCCCGTCCGGCCGCGGCACCAAAGTATTCATATGATACACCACTGGGTTCAACCATGTGTAGTGAATGTTTCTTAGTGGCCTGATCGTATGCGGCTACTAGTGTTGATGCACCGAAGGGACGTAATGCACCGTGTAGTGTAAAGTAATGAACATATGTGGATAATCGGGATGCTAATGTTGTTGGAGGAATTTTGGTGCCGTATCTATTATATGTTGTAATAGTTGTTGAGTTAGTTTGATTTGCAATAAATCCAAACAATATCAACATAGTTAAAAATACAATACATAACACAAAGATAAAATTTATAAAACTCACGTGGTATCATAATTACTAGCCTCCTCTCTTGCCCTATTAACAATCTGCCTACCATCACTAACAAATCCCGTAATAGCCACACCTGCATATTCATCCACAGTATGGATACGCCGTCCAGTAGTCTTGGCTACCAACATTTTATTTTGCAATGGTTTCTCAACAGCCAAAACAACACCATCTCGACATTTTAATCCAAGTGCTGTACCTGCATTCTCCACCGCCTTGGCGGCATATTCAATTTGAAATATCCGTCCATCGGGTGAGAACGTTGAGGATGATAGATCGTATCCACTGCCACTTGATGCCATGATATAATAATAGTCTACCTAGTCTTTATTATTTGGATTCGATAAGATGCTTACTGAACTAATGGCCTAGCACTAGATTTGGCTCTAAGGCACTGCCTAAGGCACTCGCCTGTATTGGGAGTCTATTAACAGTAAATGGGAGAGTACCTACTCAAATACGGTATAATTATGTCATCAAAGTATACTAACACTACTACTAATACTAACTGTCGTACATTAATGATGGAAGAGTCAATTGCAGTCCTCAAAGAAAAGATTACAAATCTGGAGAAGTCTGTTTGGGCGAGTAAAGGATCATCAGATTATGAAATAACTTCAGACTTGAGAAGAGCACGTCGACATGTGGAGGAAACTAATTGCTACTCGAGTATCTGGAAACATTGTCCATCAAATTACTATACTCTAAGGTGAGATATGTTGTTGCTCGTTGACAAGTAATGATATATTCATATTTTGCATGATATTGCAGCAGCAGATGTATTACATGTACATAACCTATTTTACATATCTATTCTTCACGCAATAGTCTTGACGAGCGTAAAGTTATATTAGGGGCAAAGTCTACATCACAACTTTGCAAGGCATGTCTATTTGAGAATAAGAATTATAAACCAAACAAAGATAATAAGAAAGCAGACCCAACCAACTCAAAATATTATCTTATTGTTGTACAGTATGTTGAGAGTATCAATACAAAGAAGTTAGCATCAGAACTGAGAGGACTTAGACCCGTCGGATCTACTCGTTTTGATGCAAATTACTTTACTGACTTGAGATTAGCACCAGAAGAAGACAATTTACGTTTAACTGGATATGCACACAATGGAGTATCACCATTTGGGTTATTAGATAGATCTATACCAATTGTGGTATGCAAGAGTATCGTTGATAATGTTAGACCTAGTTTCATGTGGATGGGTGGAGGTGACAAAGACTGGAAGTTGGGTATGTCAGTCGGCGAATTTGTTCAGGCTGTGAATGGTATTGTATTGGATATTAGCGAGCCAAGACTGTAACAAGCTATTACTAGTTTTATTAGAAGATCTTTTCTCTGTCATCCCAATTCTTCGGATCATGAAACCATGATTGTGATACATTAAGATAAAGCATAGGTCTTCTTCCAGCATCGACGTATGTACCTGTTTTGTCACCTTGACTTGTATTTGCAAGACCATAGTGAATTGTTCGGCAGTCAAAGAACACAACATCCCCTGTATCTAAAGCTGGCCGGAGAGTTCGTAATTGAAGTAACTGTTTGCGAGTCAATGCAGTATCATCCTCTGTCTCATCCTCCTCAGAAAGAAGCTGAGCAGTAACACTTAATCTATGGCTACCATGAACAAATGCCGTTCCGCCAATCGTAGAGTTACCATTCCATATTCCATTGTGAAACTCGTTTCGAAAGCTACTGTTGTTAGTAGAGTTGTCCACTTTGTATCCAGGAGTAAACACATTTAGATAGTGACAGGGTAGACAGTCTACATGCTCGAATAAATGAGGAGTATCCGCATGCACAGCTTGATCTGCAGATCCAGGACAGCTAAGTACTGATCCAATTTGACCAAGACGAAGTGGTTGTGGCGTTCCATCAGGTCCTGAACCTCCAAAATTCCAACGACCAAAGTTTCCCTTTGATAGGTCATCATCTTTAGGATTGAACGTAGCCTTTATAATTGCTAATATAGAGGGATGATATCTCCAACTCGATGCTGTACCGTTGATATCTGCATTTATTATTGTTGGGCCGTCATTATTATCAGTAGTAGATACATCCATAGTTTGCTGTGCTGTTGCATTCTCAGAAGACCTTAACAATTCCATCTCTGGCCCAGATCGCAAATCAACTCTAAGGTCTTCGCGCATAGCCAACTCTTTGTAGCTAAGTGGTTCAAATGTGCCGTCTTTCTGAGGATTCATCAAGTCTACTGGTCTAGTTTGATGAGATTTTAAGCGAGCTACTGCTGAGTTGAAGTCAGCTAGTACTGCCTTTCCCCATTTAGTCGTCTGAGTATGAGGTAGCAAACCTTTGATAACAACCAATCCATGCTTTTTCAATACTTCTACTACCCTTTGAACATTTGCTTCAGTCAATATTGTTGAATACACGGATTCAGTAGAACTGACGCATATCTTTTCTTTTGTTCGTTCTGCAATACTGGGTGAAATTGTCAGAACACTGGCTACTTTCCTCTCGTATTGCAAATATGTCTCATTCTCAGATATAACAAAATCATCATTTGTATTCAATGTTGGAAGCTCAGCTCGTATTCGTTGTTGTTTATTCATCCATGGACAGCTCCAAGAGTTGATAACACAAGCTCGTTTTTGTATTGATATCACTTTAATATTGGATAATGTATTGGTACTTTCTACAGAGTTGAAGTTTATATCCCAAATACTATCTGGATAATCACTAAGCTGTGCTTTGATATCATTATCATGCTCTTTAGTTGCAAGGATCAACCAAAGAACTCCTCCCGGTATGAGTGATTGTTTAATGAGTGAATATTCAGTGGTGTCAATATCTCTCTTCCATAAGATTGCAGCATCGCATTGATATACTTGTGATCCAGGTTGTAACTCAGATTGTTTTAGAATCTTCATCCCTCTACCACCAACTCTTTCTATCATGATTGCATAATCTCCATTGTCACTACTGCATTGACCAATGCCCACAACTCGTTCTTGGAGTAATACTCCTGTAGATTTTGTCAATGATACAAAATATTGAGTGATTGATAGAGATACTGTATCAGCTACTTGTTCAAATGGATTGCGTTGTTGATTCTGGCTGCCATTGGTATTACTACCAATATTTACCGAATCATCATCATCAGCATCGCTATCAGATCCGAATGCTCCCCAGCAATCATTTGCAGCCATCTTCTTTATGATGTGCTAAGATTGCCCAATGATGTGATGTGTTATGATTTAAAAGTCACTAGTAGTCTCATACTTGGGGAGATTGTGATAGCAGTGATGGTGGGGGAGGGACGCGAAGGGGGAGAAAAATCTTTTTACAAGAATATGTGGCGGTATCCTACTGTTGAGGAACCGGCCCACCGGCAATTGGTGTAAGCGGTGTTCACCCTAGATCACGATTGAGAGAAGAGAGCGGTTGTTAGTCTCGAAAGAAAGATATGATATGTAGTGATGCTGAAGTCTATTCAGTTGCTCTCTAGTAGGTATGCACGCAATTGGCCGCTTGAGTATGAGTGGTATCCTACTAGCATTCTCTATGAGAGTTCGATGAGGTTGAAAATAATAAGGTGAATGTACACAAACAACTAGGAGTTGATATAATTACGGAAGTTGAAATTGACTTCAAAGACCAATCGAACTAGATTATTTGCCATAGGATGAAGTTCCATAGTTTTGGTGTTGCAAAATATATCATAATACGATGGTGATATGAATATGTGGCCAAACAATGTACCTCTCAAAGGGCATTCACAAATCAACCCACTTTTCATTTGAAGCTTCAGTGCCATTGTCGAACTACTTGTTCCACTGCTTGATCTGATAGGAGTTGTTTGGAATTGTTTTGTGTAGTCAATAAATGTCATTTCTTGTGTGATAGTTCTTAATCTCTTTTTGCTAATAAATATCTGAGGGTTCAAATGCCCCCTCTTTGTTTTTCACACTATGCACTTCTTTTCTCTTGAAATGATATTAAACCTCTCTCTCTCTTCCTCTTCTCCAAACATTTAAATCCCCAAGTTTGATAAAACACAAACTACTGTACTTATTATTCAGCCGCAACTTCTTCTTCGGCAGAAGGTTTCTCATCCCCCCCTTCTTCAGTAGCAGCAGCTGTACCTTCACCCTTTTTAGCCCAATACGAATCCATATCATCATCCAATTTCTTCGATGCAATTTCTTTATTCTCAGATTTCATCCAATAATCATCCATTGCCGCATCCAATTCTTCTGCGGTAGCTGGCTTTTGTTTCTTTTCTCCTCTACCTTTGCCGCGTCCTCCTCTTCCTCCTCTGCCCTTTCCTCGACCTCCTGCACCTCGTCCTCCTCCTCCGCCACTGTATCGTTTTCTCCCCCCACCAGCACTTTGATTCTATGAAAAAGTACATGTGTATTGATAAAATTAGTCAACAACATAAGATGTGTAAAATATTTAGATATATATCATCCGCGCAAATCCATGATATAATAAAGTGTTCTTCCACACCATCATATACCATATATTACAATTATACATAACATACAATACCCAAAGAAATAAAACTCCACTTACCCGTCCTCGAGCAGGGCTGGATTTGTTATTACCTCGTCCACCTCCTGAGTTGCGTCTCGAGCCTGCGCCGCCACTATTGCGTCTATTTCCACCACCTCGTGGACCTCTGTTATTTGATCTAACCATTCTTTGTGTTTGTTTGGGCTGATTGATAGTAGTTTAGAAGCTAGACGATATTATCAGTAGGCTTTTGGCTTTAGTGCGCATGTGCGCGCGCGCACAAATTTTGTAATCAGCAACTAAAGTTATAAAAGTGCTCTAGGGAAGAGAGCTTCATTTACAGCGGCGCGCACCCTCCACATATACACATAAACAAATATAACATATCTCTATTTGGTGGATTTATAGTCAGAGAAGGTCGAACGATTTTGTTAGTTAAATAGTAAAGCAAAACAACATTATTAATAATTGCAAGTTACACAAGCAACTGCCAATACTTACTGCACTAGTTATCATCCGGGTATATATAATACATACACACCTATATATCTAACAGATAAATAAAAATATGCCGCCATTACTAACATTTGTGGCGCGTATATCAGATGGCTTACCGTTGGTAGCTAATACTGCACCCGATTTCAATCAGGGTGTTACACAAGAACATAAAAACCAAGCAAAAGACATACTTCGAGGATTAGGTGGAACGACAGGGTATGTTATTGTTTGTTTGTTGTGATGTTAATTCTATTCATGACAGTGTTTTTAGTATACTTTCTTGTACATACATATCTCTCATATCCCATTCTCATCATGAACCAACAAACAAATAACAAAATGATACTATAATAGTTCATCTCGAATGTCAATAGATACGACAAATAATCTGATATTTCATTACCTGGTTAGGGATTCATTATGCTATTTAACACTCACGGAACGATCATATCCCAAACGATTAGCCTTTCTTTACCTGGAAGAAATTGCAGATGCCTTCCTGGAATCATTAGCAAATGATTACGGTGATCCTGGATGGAGAGAGGCACTCGCCACAACCGCACGTCCTTATGCATTCATTAAATTTGATTTAGTTATACAAAGACGGAGAAAAGAGTTTGTTGATCCAACATCTCGACAGAATACAACCAAGTTGAATGAAGATTTAGCGGACATACAAAGTATAATGAGAAAGAATATTAATGAGGTATTAAATCGAGGTGAGAAGTTGGAGAATGTATCAAACATTAGTAATAATTTGGTAGCTGAAAGTAAGAAGTTCAAATGGGGAGCAAAGCGTTTGACTTGGCAAGCAATGGTGAATCAATATGGTCCTATCGTTGCTGCTGGTGTGTTTGTAGTATTCGTTCTGTATATGAAGTTCTTCTGGTAATATAAAAAGGTGCTATTACGAGAGAGGATGAAGAGAGGAATGGAGAAGGTGATTTGATGATACTATTGTCAGAAAGCTCGATGGGATTTATCGATATCGTCTTAGGATACTTCTTTACCATTACAGTTTATCATTTGCACCTTTCATATTTCTTATTAATACAATCAACTTGTAGATGCCCGTGCTCTTTGGGTTTCTAATATTATTGCAGCACTTCAGTATGCTTGCTGTAAATAATGATTGATAAATGTGTATCTACTACCTCTCAACATCGTATAATTCTCATTTTACGTTATTGTGATGTATAAGATATCTGTATATACCAGAACACAAAAGGTATCTCAATTTATCAACTCAGTTTCTCTTTATTACTGTTCTTACTCTCCCTCAACATCATAATCATCCATGCTGAAAAGGCCAATATTTGCATTCCAAGCATCACACCGATTAGATACTTGATTGATGTTGGTAAGGAGCTTATCAACTGTGTTATTTCTTCCATGGTCAGATACTTTACTAATACTAATGTTGTGTAGGTAAGTGATAAAAGTGATATGTGATGTGTGAAAATTTTGACTTGAGGATTTCGATTCGATGAACGTTGCAAAAAGGGGAGAAGATTGCCTTTTGAAAATAACTAGAAGACTATGGGACGAAGGTGGAGTGTTGGGGTATACTGACCATATTACTGACTCTCTATGTAGAGGTAAGAGAAAGCAAAATTTTGAGGGGTTCCTTTAGTTTCATGCAGATCTTCATCTATGTATCGACCTCAAGGGCGGCTTTTAACAGTAACATAAAGTAGGATATCACTTACATGTAAGGCATACTCCATATTGTTTGTATATTTACAACTAAATCCTATTTTACAACAAATCGCTCTAATTAGAACTCATTAGTTCTTCATCTGGCACAAAGCCTGAGTGTTTGATGATGGTACTTTCTGCATCACTAACACTATTCTCGTGGGCAGCAGCAATTCGTGCAACCTCGTCAACAGGCGCGTCAGATTCTTGTGTCTCCTCTGATGCTAGGGATACAGGCTCAGGAATAGGCATTTCAAGGGAAGACTTTTCTTCATCTGCCTTTGTCTCCTGAGGTTCACCTTTCATGGATTGCTCCGAGTCTTCTTCTTCTTCTTCTTCTTCTTCTTCTTCTGAGGCTTGAGGTTCAACATTCTCTTCGGGAACAGAGTCCACCTGAATATCAGGTGATTCGTCAGGACTTTCATCCTCAACTGTTTCCTGAGAAGTAACATCAGCTTGCTCCATCTTCTGCTCTCCATCAGATACTTGGGCTTCAGGCTCTTCTGGAGCCTGCTCATCTACTGGCTCATCGACAGCTGGGATTTCTTCAGGGGCTGGATCCGTCTTGGATGTAACAGGAAAGAAGATCACTTCAGACTCAGAACTTTCAGCTTCGGAGTTCTCCTCTGTTGCCGTCTCTAAACTAGATGCCTGAGGCGAGACTGGCTCAGAAGGAAATGAAGGCGGTGGCCATACTCTAGCAGAATCTTGGGTATTGTTCTCCTCTTCCCAGCTGTTTTTAATCACTTGTTGAGGTTGAGTGTTAACAGGGACTACCGGGAAGTGGTTCTGCTCAATAGAATTGGCATACATATCAATAGTTGCCTTCTGTTCATCAAAAACCTCGAGGATATATTGGTATAGCTCAATATCCAATTTATTCTTCTCGGCTAAGACTTGATATGCTGGATGACTTTCATCTACCTTGGGATGAGAATTAGAGTTACTCTTCTTGTTCGTGCCTCCACCAAAGTATGTATTCATGCATCTTGTATACTTATCATTTGTCTTAGCATTTATATTCATGACAATATTGAAACGGTTAAACGATTCTTCCATGTGATCCATTAACCCCACAATCATACGTTTCTTGATTGTCTCCTTCGCACGAGCCAAGTCGAGTTCAGTGGCTTCATCCTTTTGTACCTTTCCAGCCAGTTTCTTCACCATGTGATTATTGTCAATATTGATATCATTTGCCCAATCTAAGACATCAACATCCTTCCATTCAGGACGGTATGTCTTCTCCCAAGTTGCAATACCTAAATAGAAGAACTTGCTAGTTAATCTATCAACGGGAGGGCGGAACATACTCAACATACGCCCCTTGTGACTCTCATCAAATAAACGTTCCACAGCATAGTCTGGTAATGAAGAGAAGATGATATCAACATTATTCTTCGTATCTAATGCAGCACCCTCGGCTATGGCGGGCATAGAACTTCGGATATCGATTGGTTTTCGAAGACATTTATATATTGCCTTGGCGGATGACCCTCCACTGCATAGATAAGATGATAAATAGGCTATGTGAGTTGTTGTCAATTTCTCCGAAAATATAAAAATAATATATGAATATGATATACACTAGTACACCTCCTCAGATAATAACAACAACAGACAAACTTACCTCTTGGGGATATGCCAGAATAAAACAGTCTCCTTATCAGGTTCGGGTACTACATCAACTGGTCGTAAGTGTTGTCTTGCCCATGGATATAAACCCCCATTATCATCATCATCCCCAGCCAAGAAGCGGAGCTTAGATTCTGGTATTTCAACAGTTAATAACGATCGACGTAAATTTTGAGTAGATATAGAAGCATCATCAAATAATATAGATGCAATGCAACATCCAATAACAATGAGGGCAAGCGCCCTCTTCTCTTGGGAGTTATTGTTTACCATTTGTAATCGTATTGTCTGAAAATTGAAAATTGATAATTGCAGATATGTGGATAAACCGCTAACGACGCAAATCGAATAGACTGGCCTTTATATCAAATGAGTAGCTATTGATACTATATCCTCCACTTAATCAATACATATAGCGCCTTTTTTATTGACCTCAATATACTCAGTACAATAGTAAATTCCATTTGGTTGAGGGAGTAACCCAATGACTTTTGTGTCGCAGCGACAACCGCACTCTCTCTACAGTACGACTCCAGCCCACTATTAGACTTACATTAGCTAACACTAGAGTTTCCTTCTAAGCAACAGAAAGCTATAAGTAACAACTAATAACAAGTTCAAAATAATAGCTATCTTTGTTACTATTCACTCAATATAGCAAGCGATTTAATCAGTGTTTGGGTTCTGAATAGGCCTGCATTTGAATTCTCCAACAATTCTAAAGACTGCCAATATACTTCCAGCTCCCTTAAATAATCCCCAGCCACCTCCCCCTAATGGCGACTTGACATTCCTCTTGACAGTGACACTTCCATCATTAAGCGCTATGATATCTTTATTCTTCCCCTCTCTGTCTACTCTTGCTTGGAAGTAAAATCTCTCTTCATTAGATTGTAAACCAATATCAGCACTAAAGAGAAGATACTCTAATGAATCATCTTGGGATATTTCAATATCCCAACCCCAGATCTTCTTAAAGAATGCTCTATTGGGTGTAGTACTTGTTGTTTCAGTACCAACTAGTATGTCTGTGTATCCATCTGATTTGAATTGTAACTGTAGCTTTCCGCCATAGTTTTGTCTAGGTATTTTGTCTTTGTCTTTATCGTCATTATCATTGATGGGTTCATTTGCAAATCGATATCTATAGATCAGATTGCAGCAGTATATACAAACAGTTGAGTGTATACTAACAATACCAAAGCGTATCACCAAAAATAAGTACAATCCGCATATTACTTACGTTATCTCCCAACAGGAATCCTTTAAATCTGTATATTCTATTGGTTTAATACATTCTTCATCTTGCTTTCCTCTTGAACTCTGCAATACCTCTTCTGCAGCTTGTGCTTCTGCTCGAAGCTTGGATACAGCAAACTGTAATTGTTCTATTTCATCTGAATCTGAAGAAGATGACATATAATACTTTCTTTTACGAGTGGTATACGATATAACATATTGTTTATTCTTCAAGTTGGTACTCCTGCTTATTGCATTGTTATGTGATACTATGCTAGGTTGAAAGTTGAAAGCGTATGACGGAACTACAATCATTACCATCACCAACGCTGATAAAAGATCCAATATCATGTTTATAGTAGAATTGTACAACAACTGTATCTTTAGCTGTATGGTCAAGGGTAAAGTATAATAATAATTAATCAAGTATGCCGCACTAGTGGAGTGCTCTGAGGCGACTGAGCTTGTTGGGGATCAATGAACGAAGAGCAGCTCACACATGCAACCAATCCGCCGCCGCCGAGATAAAAAATGCGGATATCGGTATCTTTTTTAGGTGTAGGTACGTAATTTAAGGGGCTCGGCAAGCAGATTGAGAGAGGCAGTCAGGCAGTCTACTCTAGAATTACTCACAGAAGGACAATTCTGAGCAACTATGGTATAATATAAGTAAGTAACCTATAGCATTCTATAAGACAGTTTATAGTTTATCACAAGTCCACCTGTCTAATCTTGCTGAATATAGCCATTTCTTGAACACTTGCTTTCTTATCTCCTTCACTCATCTCACTACCACAAGGCACTACAAATGGAACTTCCTCCTAGTAGTATCCATCTCCTTTCGTTTATGAAACCATTCATATTCACCAAACTGTGTATCAAACGTCCCCTCCTGCAACCATCTCATTTTCAATGTAAATCTAGGCCCTAACTCTTGTAATCTTGCCTTTGTTTTCTTCATTTGTTTCTTCTTCTTGGTACTAACACTACTCAGTTTACCATTATTCTCCTCTTCCATACTTTCATCGGCTTCCTTCATTGATTCATTTTCGAATATGTATCGATGATGACGGACGAAGATAAAGTCTCGTTGATTATGAAATGTTGCAACTTGTCGACCTTGGAATTGTGCATTGTGTGGGAAGATACTACCAAGGAACCGTCCAGCACGATGTCCTAATCGAGTAGTAAAGCCATGTAGATTCAATTCGGGTATATGACTAGTAGGCGATCCATTATTGGGCACATCAGTTGATGGAATCACATTGCTAACTTTAAAGAATGCGGTTGGTCCACCAAGTCCATTCGATGCAGTACTCGGTCGTAAATGTGATATCAACATACCATTGCATACCTTACTCTTCTCGGATAGTACAATCAAATGTGTAAACTTTCTATTACTACCAAAGGTACATATCTCCTTCACTGAGTATGATTTACGAGGATAGTAATATAATTGTGGTATAAATCTCATCAAGTCGGCAATGAAGTGAAATAGATTCGATGATGGACATGGACGTGTAGTTAGTAATATCTTGGGACGTATCTCATCAGCAAAGTATGCTGCGAATTCATCCTCGGCTTCATCTGCAATTATCTCTTCATCATCAGGTGATACAGTTGTTGATTCACTTTCACGTGTATTATCTAATGTTTTCGGTGTCGAACGCTTTGGTGCCTCCTCACCTAATGCCTCGGCTTCCTTCTCACGTTGGATACGCGTTTGTTTCTTCTGTGCCTTCTTCTCTAATAGGTATTTACTATACATTTCAGATCGTTTGAGTTTATTCCTAATACGTCCGGGGTTGTTGGTTACTGGACGACTTTTGATATCTTTCGTTGAGTTGTTGGGCTTCTTGCCCTGCAGACTGGCATGACCGCCTTTACGTTTGCCTGATGCCATGATTATGATTGTTATTATATTATCGATATACACTTGCAACCTCTACAATAACTGATTGATAGAACTTGATTTGAGATGATTGGTTTGGAGAGATTTGTGAAGGATACCGTATCCTTTTTTTGCGTCATTGCAATCATTATCCTACTCTTCCTCCGTCAGTACCTACTACCTATTATCATGAAGATTACTATCTTGGCCGCGGCCTTATCATCTGCAAATGCCTTCTCTACTACAACGAACACGCAGGCATTCTCCCGATCATCAGTCTCATTGAATGCTAGTCGCAACAAAGCTAAAATTGCATCTCGATCGAAATGGGCAGAATCTCGTGGTATCAGTGGAGGAGCTGCTGTTGACGATTCAGACTCCGCCACCGCTGGGCTTATGACAAATGATGACGGTCTTGAGTATGTTAGATTGGCAAATGATAATGGTGATACATCCGATGTATACCTTTTCGGAGGTGTCGTAACATCTTATGTAACAGGTATGTGTTATGATATTTACATGTTATACGTTCTTTATCTCTCCACTTCATCCCTCTAACTATTGTGTATCATACTTACTTGGTCTCTACTATTTGTTACTTGCATCAATACATCAAATATAATGTCAAAACAAAGGCGGTAATGATTACATTGCTGTCCGACCTGATGCAAAGATGGACGGATCAAAGCCTATTTCTGGTGGATTATCGCATTGCTGGCCACAGTTCGGACCCGGTGAGATTCAACAACATGGATTTGCTCGTAATGTCAACTGGTCAGTAAAGTCCATGACTGATACGACTGTTGAGCTTGAAATGGCACCAAGTGATTATACCAAAGAGATGTGGGATAAGGAATTTCTATGCACTTTCTCAGTAGCACTCGAGGATGACAAGCTATCAACTAAGATGCTTGTTGAGAATAAGGGTGAAGAATCATTTGATTTCCAGGCTGCATTACATTCCTACTTTACCGTATCGGCCATTGACAACTTGTCCATCGCTGGTTCATTCAAGGATAAGGAATTCTTGAACAAGATGGTTGGCGAGGGTGAAATGCAAACAGAAGATAGGGAAGAAATTACAATTGGAGAGGAGTATGATCGTATATACAAGGGTGTGAATGATCCTGTTCTTAAAGACTCGGGTATTGGAAAGACTGTGAGTTATATATTGCATACTATACTTTGTCTATATAATGTTGTTCAATTGACTCATATCATATCATCTCCTTCTTCTACTTTAGCTGACTGTATCAAACACTGCTGGATATGAAGACACTGTACTATGGAATCCCTTCGGAGATGAGGGTATGGGATACAACAACTTTGTCTGTGTCGAAAGCGCCAAGGTAAGAAGAAGAAGAAACTATATTGATCATCATTGTGTCTTGCTTTTATATGGTAAAGCTCAACTTATGCTTCACTCACTTCCCTCATCCCTGTATAATATAGTTTGACCCCGTAACTCTTGATGGTGGTGCTACATGGACAGGAGATATGTCGTTATCAGCTGGAGACCTTTAGATGTGTATAAGTTTTAGAATTAGAGATCGTCTCATTCCTTTATTTCAACACAAACGGGGACTAGCTTGTAGACAGAAGTTAACAAAAGTAGATACATATATTGACAAATAGTATATGATGTAGCATAAGTTACTCCCCTCTCTACTCTCTCTCTCTCTTCATCTCTTCATACCTATTTGTCATTACAATTTGATGAATTGATTCCAAGTTTATGTACTCAAAGTAAATGATTCTGTCGGATCACTTTTCGTTTGAGGGGCTGTAGTTCAGTGGTAGAACGTCCGCTTCGCATGCGGAAGGTCGCGGGTTCGATTCCCGTCAGCTCCAGGCAAGTTCTTTTTGTATATTAGGGGCAGTCTCCTCTTGTCTCTTTTTACCTGAAGGACTTACAACTTTCGCCCAAATACAAATGGTTGCACCATCATTTGTATGATCATATATTGTTAATGAGACAAAGGTTGATAAGTACCACAAAGTCTTGTCCGCTTGCATGCAGAAGGTCGCGGGTTTCGATTCCCGTCAGCTCCAGGCAAGTTCTTTTTGTATATTAGGGGCAGTCTCCTCTTGTCTCTTTTTACCTGAAGGACTTACAACTTTCGCCCAAATACAAATGGTTGCACCATCATTTGTATGTGACGAAAGTGGTAGGAAATTATCAGTATTTACCTTATTATTATCTAGGTAAAATGATATGTATTCTGTACATCTAAAGTGTCAGTATAATTATGATGCACTGTTATACAATTCACAAGCTGTATCAAACAAGTCATCAAAGCACTGATTGAGACCCTTATCTGTGAGCAAAGTAAGTTGTAAGATTCTTCTTCATGGTATCCTTTGCAGACACATGACACTTGACACAACTACTTACATACAATACAGATTTTTAGTGTCAAATTCCGACGGCACTTTGCTTATTGTGTGTTCAGTGTTGTGTACACGCCAAGTTTATAGCCAATATAAGCACAATAGAAAGAAGAACATAATGACTACAGTTGCCACTGCTACAAATATATCGCCACCCTCCCCAGTAATAGAGAGGAGGCCTCGATCAAGTTCATTTGGTTCCACAACACCAACTTATTCACAAGATGTTGCAAAGTTGAAAAGTGCCTGCCCTAACTCAACAATTGTATCAGTGGAAAAGGCTATTGCAATTGCTAGTACATTCGATGTATTAGGATCTAACTCTCCATTAAGCCGAAAGATATCATTAACATCTGAGAGTGATTGGATATCATTTATGAAGAATTTAGATGCTATTATTGTTGAAGAAGGAGAGAAGGTCTTAATTAACTTGACAAAACTGTTACGCAACTTATATGATACTGCCTACAAAATGCCACCATCTCCTTCTACAAAACATGTAAGGGCTGCTTCCAGTGGTGCGGTACCGAATGTTGGCCTCCCTCCCATGAATAAATAGATAGGGTTTAAATGTGTGGAAAGATATTGCAATGGTATCTTCCTCTTAACAACAAGACACAAAAGAATACGATCATTATCAGTAATGCTATGCTACACTTATTTATTTCAGCTTATGGTACACTTCGTCAATATTTGTATAGTTTGGGGGTGAGAGAAGTTAGATCCTGTTGAAATAGAGTTATATGGGGTTATTGCAATCGAAAGAAGCATTGATACAATTGTTATATTAACAAAATTGAAATTGAAAATAAACACAGTTTTGTTGAATATATATTTGCTTACTTGTAAATAAACTGTACTGCATTGGCATATAAATCAAAGTACTTTGTGTTATACATAAATATACCTTACATTCTTATTACACATCTACACACGCACGTAGAAACAAGTTCACTAGATATGATCAACAACTCATTCTAAGCTCAAACTGCAAGTATGTCATAATTCCACACAATTAACCCAATAGCCATGGCGACAAGAGAAGCACCGGGGATAATCAATAAGTTGAGCAAGTTACGAATGCTTATCAATCCCATCAAAGTGATAAAGAGATCTCCAGTTGCTCGTCCTCCCTGAGATTCGCCGAAGAAAGTGAAGTTATGAGATTGAGTCCAACTGGCAGAGTTGTAAGCTGTAAACAAAACGAACTTACCGTTCCGACAAGAGTGGCCAACAGACCCGAATTGAAGGTTCCTACAGCCAACGCCGACGGTACCACTTTACTCATTAATGATGCTACATATGATTCGCACGCTTCGATACCCGAGAATGCAATCAAACTGCCAGTAATGTACCTAACAGAACCAACAGCCATTGGCATACCCTCATTAAATGTTTCACTATCTTCATGATTTACCAAGTCTGTCGGATCGAACAAGAATAACATTCCGAACAAGGTAATAGCCAAGAACCAAATACTCATGTATCTGTCTTCATACATTGTGGACAAATACCCGGAGAAGATACTGACGGGGATGACAATGATTCCATTGACCAGGTGCAATGTGCCGACATTCTTAATACTCCACCCATACCGATTCTTTGTGATAATACTTGTCGAGCCGACTATACTTTCCAGTGCGATACGCTTCATGAAGATTAGAGACATGCAGAGGATCACTGGCTTTGTCATGTTCTTAACGCAATAACAGTAGTGATAGCCCTTTTCATGTTTTGTCGAGTCGACTGCTGCATGTGAAACGTCATCATCAAATTTTAAGCTTTCTTCATCCAAATCTTCGTCATCTTGCAATGATTCTTGTTCATCTAGGACATCATCTAAAGAAGACCTGTCAGTAGTCTTGCTGTCAGATATTGCAGAAAGTTCTACTTCATTAAGAAGAGACTCATTCTTGGATGAGTCGCCTGCTGCATCTGCTTCCTCTCGCTTCCTCAACTCATCCAATCCTGATCTCGTCGGTTCGCCAAAGAAGAATACGATGCAGACAGAGTAGATAAACCAATTCAACGCCATAAAGTAGCCAGGACCGGTCATACCGTTGAAGTATTGTTCTTTAAGTAATGGAAGATAGAATTCAAACTCTTTCATCTTATCCAAAAGGATAGCCATTCCTGGCCCAAGTGCTGCTCCGAGCGCAGTGGCCATTGCAAATGCAGCACTCGCCGCTGTACGTAACGAGAAGGGAGTAGCGTCGGCGACATACCTAAAGTGTTAACAGTAAGTATCTGGTGATTTCAGTGGTGATATAGAAAGTTTAATTGACACAAAATAGCTAGACTCACCGTCGATTGATAATTCTTGGAGCACCTAGACCAGTAATTGCTCTTCCAAGCAAGCATAACTCTACACTCTAGTATCCATAGGCATTAGCATACATGAGATTCCCAATACACTGAAGCAGGCCGGCGAACAGAATAGGTTGTTTGTAATTGTAATTTGTCCAATACGAGTAAGCCACACTTGAGATTAAAGCGAACCAAGGAGCCATACCGATCATCATACCAGAAAGTGCCTATGTGTTTATCAAATATAGGATTAGAAAATCAGACATATGATATGCACACATATAAAATGCACAAGACACTTACATCACTACTACCCAGGGCTTCGGCATAATAGGCACTCGACGGCTCAATAATATAGTTATTCATCATGAATAAGAAGCATGAGACGAGATTCAGGAATAGTGGGAAGATATTCTCCGGCTTGACTTCCTTGAGATTTTGTTTGAATGTACCTCTTTGATCTTCCTGAATAGAGAAATGAGCAAAATTTTTCGTCTCTCTCCATTTGCCAATGATTTTAATCTCCTTTTTAAAGTGACGTCCTCTCATTGATATAGACTTTGGGTCTTCGACGAGGCCACCTGCATAGTAGAAAAGATGAGTTGATATATTGGATGTATAGTGAGCTGAAGTGACGTGAACAACATCATATATGTGATCTCATGCGAAATACTTACGACTCTGGATTCCAAACAGCATGTACTGCTTTAACCTCATTCCCAACGCCAACAATCTATCCTTGAATACCACATGTCCTGATACAGCCTTATTTAATGAAGTGTCAGTCTTTTCGAGTAAATACACTAAACTGTGAACTTGTGCAGAGAACTCATC
>Ga0214480_100265_pt1 | contig 26316 bp, 20 predicted proteins | sample M1_20Mar14CPVII9_3_FD_165042 | JGI IMG/M metagenome (GOLD analysis project Ga0214480, IMG submission 165042) | Marine eukaryotic communities from Monterey Bay, California, United States - M1_20Mar14CPVII9sort6BwellE17 | ecosystem: Environmental > Aquatic > Marine > Unclassified | place: USA... | reverse complement strand
CACAACAATTGGATACCCATACTTGAAATGAGTTTACATCCCAGGTTATGAGCTCAAAAAAATGCAAATGAAAATGAATTTTCAAGGTAATCACAGTATCCTCACACACAAAAAAGGTATCAACCATGATAATTGGCCATACGAGGTCGGCCGATGCTCATTCAATATAAATAATTAGAGTAATGTTAAGCGCTAAATATCTTACTTATATCTATTGAAATTAATATAGTCCTTGAGATGTTTGTAAATATTAACTTTTTTAATAGTTATAGCCCATTAGGTAGACCAGCCACCCATCATCACCATACTAGTACTCCGATTGCAACACATATAGACCATCACAATAGACGTCCGGCCGCGTCGAGATCTTTATTATTACCATATAAAGAATGTAGGGTAGTCATACCATGATGCCGGGCGATATCGTTCGACGCCGCGACCCTCAACCACATCAATCTACGATGATGCACCATGTTAGTGTCCTTTCGAGGTCTATAAACGGTCTCTAACCATGCTACCGGCGTATCGATATACGCCTATGGGTGCCTACTAAACATCCATATGGTAGGCACTCGCATCGGTGTACTCCGGCGGCTGCTATTCCGTCGACGGCACCACATCATGGTAATTGCTTATTGCAATAACTTAATAGGGAGTCCAGAGTAAAATTGTCATCGCTGAAAATAGCATTTTGTGTGTAAAATGTAGGGTATTAGCGATGATTTGGTATCGCTATTTAGCGATGATGTATGCTCATTCAGTCACTTGTTGTGACCCAAAAAAGATAGGTGGTATCCTCTTTATGAAAGTATGAGTATGAATGGTAGGTTAGGTTAAAATCTATTTATGATCTAACTTGGACGAAGTTGATTAATGCCACCATTACATCACAATAACTAATCCCCGAAGCGAATAGTTATTATATACTTCTTCAATCCACCCAAACAATCCATAACTTTCGGAGGTATATCGATTAATCCGTTTTTTGTATGTTAATTGTTTAAATACCAAATAAAATCTACTAAAATAACCATTTCCAAAATATCCAACTCTATCTAATACCTCCAATAATGGAGGTATAACTATCCAAATCCTTCTGATATTATCAGAGGACTTTCTATTTACCGTATGCGATAGGAAGAAAAGTAACCACATGACATCTTCAATACTCCTTACTGACCAGTGTACCTTTTCGATACTAATCACTCCGGGACAAGGATAACAAAATGGCGGTCCTCGGATTTGTTGCGGATGTTCAGGGAGAGGTAGCTTCACTGGAAAAGAAGGAAGGTATTGGATAGTAGGAAGATAAGAGAGGGAGATGCAGATATATAAACCAATCTGCAACGATGTGGGGAGGTATGCAGCCCATAAATAGCGAAGTAAGAAATTAATCCAACGGTTGGTATCATACTGTTTATTGATGATAGGTGTTCCATCCGCTCTTCGAGGCGAGGGACCGCCCCGCAACCATCTCGGAGGGGTTATGCGGGGTGCTGGAGCAATGTTAACGTCGAAGGCCATCGTCGTGTGCAGCGGAGGGCGGCGGCGACAACGAGGGCTGGTAAGGGTAGATTGTATTATACTTTATGAAAGTAGGTGCCTATCCGAGTGTAAGTTTTTGATACATAAGATGAGGGCTAAATTGTTCTCTTATTCGTTGTCTCTATGTTGCGAGGAAGATACGCTATCTAATGTCTACGCTTATGTTTAAGAAATATAGCCAGATTCGTCTAAGATATCCTTGTCGAGGAAGGATACCGCTGTGTTTAACTTCCAACAATCGACTTTAAGTGCTTCCTCTTTCCACACATACCTTACTTCTTTGTTGTATTATCAAGTATAGAATGTGTATTGAGTCTATCATCCACTATACCATTCGAATTGCTTATTACTTGAGCTCTCAAGCCTAATCTCTTAACGACATCTGTTGGCAGTGCAAACACTGGATCAACTTTGTAATATGTCCTCTTCTCTCTAACTCCAATCTTATCCATATGACCAATTAAACTAAGTCCACATAGACCGAAGAATGTATGATAAATGTCTGGCATATCCTGTGGTCTATCAGCTATACCTCCATCATCATCATCTTGGCAATTCAAAATGAATTGTCCTAGCTTGGAAGTGTCAATCCAACTAACTCGTCCCATGATAGACAATGCAGATAATATCCACCAACTATAACACACATCTGCCTGCTTCTCGGGACGGCCATTAAGACCACCACTATCACACTGACGCTCAGCTAACCACCAGGCGAGTAAGTCAGCTCCACCATTACTAGCATTTTTGTTTTCTTCATTCAACAAGTGAAGTGAGTGAGCAATCGAGAGTGCACCGATACAGCAAAAGACTTGTCCTGCATGTGACTCTGCGCCTGGTACACAACCAAATCCTCCATCAAAATTGCGGCATGATATAATATAGTATACAGCCTTGTGTATATCAATAATATCTGAACCATTATTCACATCTTCACTTTTATTATCTTCTGCCCACTTTGGAAGAGGTAGTCGACTCAACAATGCCAAACAGGACAGTGCACAATAAGTAAAACGTGTATCAACTTCACCCCATTCATCTCCACTAAAACTACCATCATCATTTTGCAAACTAGAAACAAATTTAACAATTGCATCTTTATCTAATCGTTCATCATCTAATGCATTAGCCATTGCCAATATTTGCAATGCTGATAATGTATATAATAAATGTCCATCATGTGGACATGGCGGCGAATTACCCGAAGGAGAAGAACAATTACCACCAAACCCTCCAGTACGTTTATCATAACATGTAAATACCCAATCTATGATCGATGATCTATCAACATTATCTGCGGGTGATGATGTTAATCCCATTAATTTATTTACATTGTCAGTATCTCGCAGTATTGATATTGCACCTAAACTCCAATATACACCGCTCACACGTAAGTGCTCAGAAACTGCACCTTCATAGGAGGTTGGTGAATCTAACTTATCTCCAAGAGTTGTTATGTAGTTTGTGTGTAGTGTATCGTAGAATGGACCTATGTTGACGGGTGTTTCGGTGGCTGATATCGTATCATTATTATCATTATCATTTGAAGTTGTCATGTTGCAATCAGTATATGAACAATGAATAGCGGCGGCGTACTTCCAAACAAACTACTAACAAAACGAGAGAAAAATCAGAGGAGGGGAGGCGAGGGAGAACGAATTGAGAGCGATTCAACCGTGATAATGAAATCTAGGTATGGAAATGACGCTATCGACCTGTCTTCCAATTTAAACAAACGAGGAGCTAAATCTGCAGCTAAACTGGCAGTCAGCAGCAACGTCCCCTGCGGTATACTTCAACGAGCAAATAAGATATGGCAACATAGACACCCTGGCGACTTCTTTGGACGATCTTACAAGTCGCAGACACCCATGATTTATACAAGACAAGTTTTCGGGCGGCTTACATGTCTGTATAATGGACAACACATTATAGACGGTATGGACACCATCGGGGATCCCATTCCAAGTATTACCAATTCGAATGTGGACAATGCAACAGATATGGTTGACGACTTACCTCTGGATAGACGCACTCTTTTGTCACGTGTTAATAATAGCGTGGATATAAATAGAATAAGGCCCGTTCCACGGTCGAACTTTTGTGTATTTTTTTGTGTATTTTTGCCCTGTATTTATGGCTTACAATTATTAGGACATAAGCCCAAAATATCGTACAGTACTTATACACTAATCGTGGGCCAAATACATATGGAAATAGGTGCGACATTTGGACCCTATTTCCACCGGTATTTTACTGTATTTGGCGATTTTGGCGATAATATTGTCCGTTTATGGCTAAATTAGTACATAATTGCAGAAAACCAAAATTAAAGTGACCATGTCATATAAGCTTTCTTGCTCAAATATCGAGCCAAGAAAATGGTACAAATTTAACCCTAGTAAATAACCCCAGAAAATACAGGGCAAAAATACACCAAAAAATACGCAAAGTGTTCGACCGTGGAACGCATCTAAGGACGTATATGCCTAGGCTCTCTAGCGCATAATGGTCTCACTACTTAAACACCACACACACACATGATCAACACACGAGAGATCTTACACCACCACTACTACTAAAAAGCCGCCATATTACTCCCTCATATCAATACACAAACTATGCTTGCTGCACGTCATATCTCCCGTCGTCTAGCGCCATCTTCATTAAGGAGGGCATGCGCCACCGCATCTTCTTCTGCAACTCACAACTTCACCACCACCACACCATCTAATGATATCTATCATCACAAACTACCAACATCATCATCACTCTCACCGTCCTCATCTCGTACATTTGCATCTACATCTACATCATCTTCTTTGAAAGAAAGTTATGAATACATCCTTGTTGAACGTCGTTTCCCTGAAAATAATGATGAAGTTGTCGGCGGTGGAGTAGGTATCATAACACTTAACCGACCAAAAGCACTCAATGCCCTATGCGATGCTCTATTCGAGGATCTAATTCATGCGGCTAAAGCATTTGATGCAGATGATGATATTGGTTGTATTGTTATTACTGGTAGTGGTAAGGCATTCGCGGCTGGTGAGTTTTTTTTATGTATCTTGTGTTGTATCTTGCTATTTAAGTGTATGATATTGTGCTATAAATTGTACTGCCAATCGGTATTACATGATAACTGTATATATCTGATATTGTTTTGTTTCTCTTTCTTTCATACCATAGGTGCGGATATTTCAGAAATGAGTGAACAGGAGTTTGCAAATGTATACAAAAAGGTATGTTTCTTATTTTTATGTGCATATGATATGTTCATATATATCTTCTTCTGTTTGTGCATAAGATGTGTTCAGTATATACCCTTTACTTCTTTCTGACTTATCTATTATTTGGATACATATATATATATATATACAATAACAACAACAACAACAGAATATGTTTGCACAGTGGGCCGATGTAACAAAAATAAGCAAACCTATTATTGCAGCAATCAATGGCTTTGCACTTGGCGGTGGATGTGAGCTAGCAATGATGTGTGATATTCTCCTTGCAAGCTCTAAAGCACATTTTGGTCAACCGGAGATCAATCTAGGCGTGATTCCTGGAGCTGGAGGTACTCAACGATTGATACGAGCAGTTGGCAAGTCAAAGGCGATGGAGATGTGCCTGACTGGTAACAGGATTAGTGCTCCACCTTTTTTGTCTAGATTGCGTAATGGAGAGATAGACATACCCTCTTCTCCCGCTGCCGCTAGTCTTGCAAGAGATAATAAAATTAAAGTACTAAAAAAAATTCAAATACCTAAAAAATGATAACTGAGTTGACGATCATAATTTCAGATTTGTCTTCCAACTCTTCACAGTAGAATATGAGCAGCGACAATTCTCAGTGCGACGTGCTTGATGTTGCATCACTTGGTTTTAGTCGAAGGGTTCTACGTGATGATAATTATAGTCGTTTGTCACGTTCGTTGTTAAGTAATCCAGAGAAGGCTGACGAATTGGTCAATGAATTGTCTCCAAATGATAAATTCTTGTGTCTTTCATCTGGAGAGTTCTCCAATCTCAATGCTATCCACAACGTAAGTTGATTCACTTCTCACGTCTTTGCTTCCTTTGCTTTCTTATTTGTTTACAACATTAATCTTATACGTCATTTTTTAGGAGAAAGTTGTTATTTTGTACAGGAAGTATAAACAACGTATTAACCAAAGTGATAATCCTCTCTTTCCGGTCGCAGTTGCCGGTATTCTCTTGGCTCTTGAGATGGGGTTGGACTTAGGCCCAGCATTTGCAGGCATCACTGTTTCTCATGATGTTATCAATGCTAGCCTTAAACTTTGGTCTATCACAGGACTCAAGATCATGTCGTCAGCCATGAAAGTCAAAGGCCAAGCTTCTGATGTACGTATGAGTTCTGCTCCTGCTCGCTTACGTAACAAGTTGTTCGATGTTGGAGTTGTCGAACATTCTTCTAGTGACATGTTTTCTCTATTTGCTGGGAGCATTGCTTTAAGTCCTATAATTGGAGACAATTCCAAGACCATGAAGTTTTCATGGGATGCTGTCTATCCTGGTATGAAGGAAGTCGACTTCCTTGCTCTTGAGAACGAAGGTGCCAAGGCAAACAGTAATGGAGATTCAAATGCTAACGAATTGTACAAGCGAGACTTCCTTGCCTCATGCACAGAAAAGTTTTATGTCCAAGAACAGAACTCCACGACTAACCGAACAGTTAACAAGCCTCCTACATCAGTGCTCGGTACTGCTATGTCATATATCAAAGGCAATCAACATGATTCCCGACCTCTATTGAGTAAGCTTCGTGAAGACTTCTATTCTACCCGTCGAGAGCAAAAGGGTAGTTTGAAAGGAAAGGATAGTAACAGAGCGAAGAATGGTCATTTATCTTGGACAATTACTTTCCGTTGAGTTCCACTTGTGATGAAGAATGACATGATATTTGGTTGTAATAGATTTTATAATGAATTAGTTATTGTTTATAATTAATTCGACTTCTTGCCAAATAAGCTTGCTCTAACACCTGTAAATCCTCCTTCAATATTGCTTGTGTTCCCACTATCTTTCCTCCTGTCGTCTTCAATCTTCTTGTGTGCAGCACTCATTAATGAGTCATTATTGAATACAACTCCCAAATCAACCAATGCATTATATTCGATTGATCCTACCCTTTCATGAGCCACTACTCCGTATTTATTTTGATTGAGACGATCTCCTTCTACTCCACTGTAATTAACCATTGATGTTAACCATTCATAGAGATTGGTGTATTCATTATTCTTTGCCAAAGCTCTATGTACATATAGAACTTTATCCTTTCCGACTGTAACCATTCCGTGCTTCTTTTTATATGCCACTAACTGTTTGTAATTATTCCAAAAGGTGACGTCACACTTCTGTGCTAACTTCTCAATCTTTTTTACTACCATGTCTTTGTCGCCGTGTCGTGTCATTAGTGTAACTAACCGTTTTAAGTTGCTGCCTTCAATGGCCCTTCTACCCTTAGCACCACCACCAGCATGATTGTACTCGGATGCAAGCTGTTGAAGTAAGGCCAGACGTTCACCGCCTTCATCCTGAACAAGTGCTACTCCCTTGATCATCTCTAATGCACTAGTTCTATCACTACCATCTTTTAATAACTCGATTAACTCATCTAGTTTGTCATTTGTGATTGAACTAGGGTTCTTGTTGTACATGGATGCGAGCTGTTGAAGTAAGGCCAGACGTTCACCACCTTCATCCTGAACCATAGCAACACCCTTGATCATCTCTAATGCACTAGTTCTATCACTACCATCTTTTAATAACTCGATTAACTCATCTAGTTTGTCATTTGTGATTGAACTAGGGTTCTTGTTGTACATGGATGCAAGCTGTTGAAGTAAAGGGAGACGTCTTTGACCAAGAGCTGCCCCCTTAATCATATCCAAGGCATTTTTTCTGTCACTGCCGTCTTTTAATAACTTGACTAACTTGTCTAAATCATCATTACTTATTGAAGTAGGGCTCTTGTTGTACTTGGATGCAAGTCGATTTAGTAAGGACAGACGTTCACCACCAATAGTTTGATTTGCCTTGATTCTATAAAGAGATTTGATGACTCTATTACGACCCTTGCCCAATGTGTTGGCAATGTTATCAATCATCGTCATCATGTAGTCTGGTATTTGATTTTCATCATCTGGCAGTTGGGCGGCAACTGAAGACATTCTTGCACCAGCACGGAATCTCCTCATACGACGCATCACTAATTCGATGGTGTTGTCTTTTAATTGACCCAAGAACAGATCGATGTCGGTCTGACACCATCCGTGACTCTCAAGCACGTTTTTGTATTTGTCGTTTGCATCATCAGATAAGCCACCTTCCAGAGAAATTGTCTCCAAATGCAAAAGATTAGACTTCTGCAATAACTTAGCCAAACGGCTGTATAATCCCATATCTACCCCGATCCAATCTCCTCCGAACTTATCCATTATCTCAGTCTCATCTTCAAAATCTTTTCTGAACTTCTTGTATACATTTCTGAATACCCTGACCAAATTTGCAGCCATCACCTCTCGAACACCCGAACGGTAAATACTCTTGCTCTTGTTAGAGCCTGTAAGATATACCTGTGCATGGCATCCAACTGTTATGCAGTAATGTGCCGATTCATATACATTCAAGTACTTATCACAACCTCTACCAAGATTGAAGATATACTTTGAAGTGGCAGATGATGGGATGTGTAACTGAAACTTGAACTCGTCATCATCAAAATGGCACGCTCGGGCGATGAGAAGGTTATTTCGTTCTTGGTTGTATGATATAGTCATCAAGTCAAAGATGGAATTCAACTTTAGTGCATCTGCATACTTTTGATATTGTAAGAGCATTTCACCGTCTGTGTCTTTCTTCTCTAATAGGAGAGGGATAAGGTCGACAACTCCCATTTGGTTTGAGTAATCAAATTCAGTCTTCCCACCGTACTCACACTTTGACATGTCGGCATTGTTGTGTTCATTAATCAGGAAGTTAATTAGTTTCTTCTTCCACGTATGGATACAGCACTGACGATCTCCACAGTAATCAAAGTCATGCCCCTCAACTGGCTTCGTTAGGACCGGTGCATAATGGGCATAGAATGAAATGACCATATCTAATGAATGAGGATTTGCCAAGTTGATGAGATGGTGAAGATCAGCGGGTAGACATTTCTTCATGGCTCTACCAATGGAGATTCGTTCATCATTACACTCCTTTTCAAGCTGCTTGAGATCTTTTTGGGATTTATAATGTCCCGCCTTGACACGTTCTTCTCGTTCATTAATACTTTTGATTTGTTGGACAATAACTTTCATCATACCAGAAAGAGCGTCAACGTCCATCTCCTCAAGTTTATCGTAGTTTGACTTAAATGGTCCATCCGGGGCAAACTTAGTCGTATCTTCGGTAATGGGAATACGATTGGGTTCGATCTTCTCGCCCTTGCTATTGTTGGATGGCTCTTCTTCACTATCAGCAGTCTCGTCGATTCCATCGGACTCAAGTGGGTCATATTGAAAAACTTCATCACCATCCTCTTTCTCCAGTTTATCTAATAGACGATCCTCAAAATTCGATATACCAAACTTACTACCCAACTTGCTTGCAGAGTTAGTCAACTGCTCTTTACCCTTTTTGGCCTTCTTTTTAATTGATTTGGTAGCAGAGCCGATAGTTTTAGATGCTGTTGACCTTGCTGATTCTGCTTTTCGTTTCATATACTGAACAGGCGTCTGAGGAGTTGCATTTTGCATCGGCTCGTCTGGTATGTTGTCGTTGATAGGAGGTAATGGTGATTGTACCATGGGGATACTATTGTCGTCTGTACTGCCATTTAAATTTAGGGATATGCCATTCCATTGTTTATACTCTTGATCAGCGGAATGGATAACAGCTTCTCTAATAGATCTTGGGTTGTCAATGTCGTATTTTTGTATGAGTGTGTATGTATCATAAACTTCTTCTACTGTTTGATCATTAATCGTTGTAATATATATGATAGCACCGGCCATTAACAGGTCATCAATGAATTCATATTTGTTGTTATTAACCAATTGTTCCGCTACCTCAATATGCCCATTTGTTAATAGCCTCACTTGTTCTCTTATCTCATTATTAGCCATTGAAGAAGATGTAATATCATGATCTGCAATACTAGACACGCTTTGGAAGTTAGCATTTGACCCGTGTGGATTCGGTGGATGGACAGGAGGCAACGACTCTTGGTCATCATTACTATTACTACTACTCTCCTTATCACTATCCATATCATCCCTATTTCCACCCGCTAAACGTAATCTGTTGGGATCGGATCTTCTCATATTCTTTTTTATATATTTGATAGAATCCGTAGTATTATTATTGTATTTCAGCAAAGCATCGGTGATAATCGGTGGCTCAACCAAGTATGCCAAAGATCTACCAACCTCGATGTAACTAATAACACACTCGCTAATATCGTGATGTTGTACTAAATTAACTCCATCACTATTTTTGATCAAACAATGTAATAATGCATCAATAATTTTTACATCTTTAGGAGGATGAGCAGCTTCTTCAAAATGAGTATGTACCTTTGACATAACCTCTTCCACCACCAGCTCTTTCACTCGATGTGAACTAATAGAAGCCTTGGTAGAATTACGATAATCCTTACGTTGAATGGGACGACGTTCCTTATTGGTAGATTTTGCTTTTGTTGTTTTGTTTACCCAATGCCTCCTACTGTACAAATGTTGGTGGCGTTTGGACGGTATAAATTTATATATCTCCTTTCCATTAGACCGGTGCCCCACCACAATTACTTGGCCTTCATTAATACGTCTCTTTAATCGTCTTTTTTTAGATTTCTTATTCTTTAATGCTTCTTGACGAAGTTCATCGTGGTGTACAGTATACTCGTATCTTGTTCTGCTAATATCATCATTATCATTATTATCATTAGAATCTGATTCAACAGAATTATCATCATCAATATCTGGCGCTGCCGATGATGATGACGATGTGGAGTTGGTAGATGCAGTATCAGTATCATCTTTCATATCTTTATCAACACTAGAAACAGTGGATATACGATTGAGTAAATGATTTTGATATGCCACTGCACAGCGTTCGGGATCAAACTTCTGTTTATCCATATGCTGATAATGTGTAGGAAGTGCACTAACTGCATGAGTGACAACAGACTGCATGATGATTAATATTTATATTGAACTAGGTAACTTTGGGTTATAATAGATTATAATCTCACACAATTCAAGAGGAGGATGTATGCACGCACGATTACAGCTACGAAAGCACATCACATCTACAAGATCCATGTGGAGGAAGCATTAATTGGGAGTCTTTCTATCAAAAAAATCAAGGATACCATTGCGAAAAAAACTGTCCATACTACTCTAATACACCAAACTCTGCATATAATACCAACATGATATAATATAGTATTAGATTATTCCTTTCACTCAGTTACATCTGAATATCTAAATATTCATTATACCGGAGGGATTTTTGGATTAGTGCTCTAGAAGCATGTGATGCTGGGTTGGTTTCAAAAGTTATCGAATCTGAATTCTTGATGGATGAGGCATTAAAGATGGGCTTCGGTATAGCAGAGAAGGGAGCACTATCAGTAAGAATGTGTAAAGAGGCAATAAATGTAGCCGAGGAAATGTCTTTGAGTGAAGGTTTGAGGTTTGAAAGGAGAAGTTTTCATGCTTTGTTTGCCAGTAAGGATCAAAAGGAGGGGATGTCAGCGTTCTTAAACAAGCGCAAACCAAACTTTACTAATGAGTAAAGAAGATGAACTTAAACCACTCTTCCCGCCTTGACTTTTTGACAAAGGATACCACTATGTGCAAGTACGGTATCCTGCCTTTTATTTTTTCGGTTTTTCATCGATTTTTGATTCAAAGCTGAGCCCGATGTGATCGAAGCGGACCGTTATGTTTGAGCCCAATAGCTGTCTAACTTCCTTTTTGTTGAAGTGAATCCGTATTGCAATTATGGGGATCTTTTCATTGTTCATTGTTCATATCTTGTGTTTATCATTGCTAAACAATGCCAGCGATGATGAAGAGCATACTTCGTGCACGCAGTAATACTGCATCATATTATGCTGATAATATAAAATCATCTTTAAATGGAAAAGCATCACATCGTAGGGGCAGAAGCTTTGGTAGCATATCAAATAGACTTCGTATGGGGGAGAAGAGTAAAGATACTGGTATCGATAGTTCTTCTTCATCTAAATCATTAGATACTTCTACCACAAAGACTGTCAACGAAAGTAGCGAGTATACACCATTGGCTTTATTGCAAGTAACTACCAATGATGATACAAGCTCAGAGACTGCATCGGAAGATGAGGCATCCGCAGAGGTTCAACCCAAATCAATGCCAACTGCAAACAATAACAAAACTACTGATGACAAGGCCGACGATCTTAACATACATGTTCTGTCATTCAACCCTTCCGATGACACATACGATGTTGTAATGAGTCTTCCTCTGAGTGAATCAATGAAAGAAACTGAGTTGGTTGAAAAAGAGGAGAAGGAGACTTTCCAACCTACCCTAGCATCATCACCTGATGAAGATCTCAAGCGAGCTTTGTCTTTACAAATTAGTATTGATGTAGAAGATGTCAAAATTGAAGAAGAGCCAGAACTTGAGCCTGAACATACCATACTTGATCATAAACCACTAAGTAGGGTTGAACTGGGAGATATCAACTTGACAGAAGATGACGACACTCTCTCTCACGCTTCATTCGAGGTTGCAAGAGAAACTCTGCAGGAGAACTTTGTCGCTGCAGAAGTATCGAGGATACAAACTAAACTGGAAGAAGTGGTAGAAGATACATTAACAGGAATGTCTGATATTGTTCTCTCTTGTGGATTATGTTTGGATGAAGAGGAAGTATTGGAAGATGACGATCATACCGCAGATACCATATGCTCGAGCGTGGAATCGTCATATGTCGAGTCGACATTGTATCAATCAACACTAGCAGAAAAGGATGATAATGAGTCGACTGCTTCGACAACTGCGAGCTTTGTTGTTGATTATACCCCCGAGGAAGGAGTTGTAGTACGTCAACAAGAGGAGGTAGCACCAACTCCTCAAAGTAACGACGAAGATTTATTATCAATCTGTACCGAACAGGGTGATGACGTTGTTAGTATGCGAAGTAGTGCAATTCATGCAGGTATGGAAACAACTTGTAGCAAACGCGAAGAAGAGTTGCAGATGTTGAAAGCTGATGTTTTAAGACATCATGACTTGGGCTCAATTCTAAGTGAATATTCTGTGTAAATGTAAACGAGACCAATAGAAAGACAGTGTAGAAAATAGTCAATCGAATCATCTTTCAATACATTTCTAGTTTACATTACAATCATTTATTCTTTTCATATCTTTGCAAGTTTTTCTTTCACAACAGACACACTGGAAGTTATTTCCAGCTAGTCACACTCCTAACTATTCACTCCTATACCTTAGGGCCATATTGGGTGTAGTCAACATTCCCTTTTCCTGCATACTTCTTGAAGTTCTCTACATACATGTTAGCCAACTTCTTTTCAGCTTCATCATATTCTGCAGGGTTGGACCAAGTGTTCCTAGGACTCAGGACGGATGCATCGACTCCAGGGATATTCTCAGGAATCTCCCAACCGAAGGTAAGGTCAGTAGTCCAAGTAGAATCCTTGACGGTACCATCGATAATGGCATTGACACATGATCTTGTGGTATTGATAGACATGCGCTCTCCTACTCCATACGGCCCTCCACTCCAACCACTGTTTACAATCCAGGCTTGTGCATTATGCTTCTCAAGCTTCTCTTTCAAGAGCTCGGCATATCGTGTGGGGTGTAAAGTAAGGAAGGCAGCTCCAAAGCATGCACTGAAGGTAGCTGATGGCTCTGTGATTCCACGCTCTGTTCCTGCAACCTTGGCAGTGTATCCTGAGATGAAGTGATACATTGCCTGCTCTGGAGTGAGCTTGGCAATAGGTGGTAGGACACCAAACGCATCACAGCTTAGGAAAATGATATTGTTTGGATGGCCGGCCATTTGTGGCTCATGCTGTAATGTGGTGAAGTGAGTGAGAATAGATGTTGCCATGAGAATATAATGCTTTTAATTTGTCACACACAAAGATAACAAGTCACTTACATAGTTGTCAATGTGATGGATAGGATATGATACACGCCCGTTCTCAGTCTTTGATGTATCAAAGTAATCAGGTACAAGTTCACCTCCTTCCTCCTTCAAGGCAACATTCTCAAGCATTGCATCCTTGTGGATGGCTCGGTAGATATCAGGTTCCGTCTTCTCACTTAGGTTGATAGTCTTGGCATAACATCCACCCTCAAAGTTGAACACACCATCTTCATCCCAGCCATGTTCATCATCTCCAATGAGAGCACGATGTGGATCAGCAGACAAGGTTGTCTTACCAGTTCCAGACAAGCCAAAGAATAGAGCACTATCACCGTCCTTACCAACATTGGCACTGCAATGCATTGGAAACTGTGGAGGCGACTCCATTGGTAGCCAGTAGTTCATCAATGAGAAGATACCCTTCTTATTCTCTCCGCCATACCAAGTACCAAAGATGACTGCACACTTCTTCTCGACATTGAAAACAACTGCAACCTCCGAGTTTAGACCATGCTTCTTCCAATCTTCATCAACTTGTGCACATGCATTAATGACAGTAAAGTCTGGTTCAAAGCCATCTAAATCTTCGGGATGATTAGCGCGGATGAACATGTTTGTTACGAAGTGTTGTTGCCACGCTTGTTCATGTACGAACCTAATCTTCCTCTGCGACTTTGGATTTGCTCCACAGAAGCCATCAAAGACGTAGCATTTATCCTGAATGATTGAGGAAGATGAAGATATACATGTGTTGAGAAACAACTGGCTAGATATGCAGAAAGACAAGTACAGCACGTACTCACCTTTGTATTGAAGTAATTCACAGCCTTCTCATACAGCTCGTCAAACACTTCAGGACTAGTAGGTTGATTCACCTTGCCCCAATCAATGTTGGCATCACTTTCACTACCAATATTCTTTACAATCCATTTATCTCCTGGACTACGGCCTGTAAACTTGCCAGTATCGACAGTGAACTGTGAAAGAAGAGGAACATGAGTCATATGAACATATCATATGCATAGAATGACAACCAACTACTTACTGTATCGCCATACTCAGCATGAGCCACTTTACCTTCACCATTGGCAACTTCATGTTGATACAACTCTTCAAATGTTTGATTCTTGTATATAGTTTGTGGAGATGTGATACCTAGTGTATCAATGCCTGCAGATTCACAAGCATTAGATCCAGTATAGATTTCAGAGGAGTCGTAGTTTCCGCGGATTGGATCTTCAGAAATTGGGAGGGCTGATTTGTATACGACTTGTTGATGAGTAGGTTTAGTGATATGGTTTGATTGATAGGATGTCTATATAATATGAGTTGTTGCAATGCAATGAGAAAGAAGAAGAAGAGTGAGAGGAGTGTCGTAATTGCAATGCATTGTAAGAGCAAAGTGAGCACATCATGTGCACATCATCGTCGTCGATGACACTCTTCTTCCGTCCAACTTACCTTTTGAGATGATTTACCATCAACCAACGACGAGTAGCATGATGATGATGATTGAGAAAGCAATAATGATGAAGGAGTCGATTGTGATACTAATGCCTTCAATGCAGTTCGACTGCCATTTCGTAGGGCGATTCGGCTTGATGTTGCAAGCATGATAGATGGATGTACTAGATAGAGGTCGTTAGTATAGTGATGTTGTATTATGGCAATAGACCTGCCTCCTATCAATGACAAACAAAGATTTCAATCACTGACATCTGAGAACAATGAGAAAAAAAACTAAACATCGATGACATCACAACCTACCTAAATCCCGAGGTATCTTCCAACCTCCCCTCCTCACTGCACCTTCCGCCATTTCCGATTTCCTCAACACGCACTTGCCAAACACTTTACTATTACAGCTGCAATTCCTCCGCCGCTACACTGAATCTACTGCTCATAAATCATACCAACGCGTCGATAAGAAGAAATAGTAGTATTGTATTGCAAACATAAACTATCATCATGCTCGGAGAAACAATGGTACCCGTGAGTTTAGAGTAAAATAAGATATCTTTTGCATATCTTATGTGCATATCTTTTATCTTTTGTTGCATGCAATGGAACTAAAATGCTAACATATCATTCAATCTATTGCCAATATAATATGACATATCATATGTACAAATAGATCGGTGAGCCTTTACGGTCGTCATCCGGTCTATCACACGGCTCATCGTCAAACTTGCAACTTTCATCACATGGTGATGAAAATACAACAGAATATCGTATCAAGGCAGCTGATAAAGGTCCTTCAGGCAAAACTATTTCATTATGGCATGACGTGACATTAGTACATGTTGATCCTGCTACTGATCGTCCAACTCCTTATCTTAACTTTGTTTGTGAGATTCCAAAGTTTTCGAGGTAAGTGTGTATCTTTGAAGTTAGCAATGCATTGCTAATCATACAATCAAAAGCTAATATCATTTATCTACTCTGAATGATAGGAAAAAGTATGAGATTGCTACAGATGAAGTTGGAAACTTCATTAAGCAAGATGAGAAGAAAGGTGTTCTTCGTGAGGTAAGTAGTGCACATATCTACATGTCATATGAACATATCATATGTTCATTTGGTATTCTTGAATGAAATCACTTACTGAGCAGTAATGCATATCATCTCATATCATATACTCAAACACAATACATTTACACAGTTCAAGAAGGGTGATATCTTCTTCAACTATGGTTGTTTACCAAGGACATGGGAAGACCCAACATTCATCCATCCAGATGCCGAAGGTTGTCGAGGAGATAATGATCCTGTAGATGTTTGTGAAATTGGTGCTAGGATTGTCAAGACTGGTGAAATCCGCCCAACTAAAGTGCTTGGTATTCTATGTATGATTGATGAAGGCGAAGCTGATTGGAAGGTTGTCACCATCGACGCTGAAGACAAGTGGGCACCCTTCTTAAATGATATCGATGATGTAGAGAAAAATTTGCCAGGTACCTTATCAGCCATTCGTGAATGGTTTAGAACCTGAAAGTCCGCATTAGTATTGTTTCATCATATGAATTCATGCGTTCAATAAGAAGTATCTGAGATCAGAGTGCTTCATTTGGCCTTTATGTATCTTCATTTGGTTGTCTTTGCAAGCCATAGCACTAACCTGAGTTACTATCGTCTCTCTTCATCTTCATAAACTGCTAAACGCGCATCTTCCAGACAAGATTCCCGATGGCAAGCCACCAAACGTATTCGGTTTAGATGAAAAGTTTATGGATAAGCATTATGCACTAGAGATTATTAAGGAATGTAATCATGCATGGAAAGATCTTATCACTGGCGAGAAGGAAAGAAACTTGGATGAATGTGATGTTGAGGTAAGGGGTTTGGTTAGAAAGCTTTCCAAGTCAAACTTAGTAGACTTGGCTCATGATGATGATGACGAGGCACCCAATTTCTAAGTATATCTTAGGAAAGTTAGTAGAACGGCAAGATTTTTGTGTGCTCGTATCCGACAACCATATATTTATAGAGAAGTAGAGCTGCCAATACTCTACTATGAGTATGTGATTTCAATGAGAGAATTGATTTTGTGGAAATGTGAAAAGATGCAACCTTGAGATAATAGGACGCTAAATGAAGACGTTTACCTAATAATAGGAACGCTTCAATGTAAAGTAACTAGACTTTAGGCTAGGAAAACAGTGCTGAAATGCTTAGTGTCTATTTCCATTTGATTAGTACAACATCATTATCTTGAAGTGTGTAGTCTTTGCCTTCCATTCGTATATCTCCATTGTCTTTTGCTTCATTGTAGTTGTCGTACTGTATCAAGTCTTCGGCTTTGATAACTTCTGCATTCATGAAACCTTTTTGTATATCACCATGCAACTTTCCTGAAAGAGATATAACTGACATACTACTTGATGATATGATATGTGTTTTTGTTGTTTGACTCTTCTCTAGAGGTACGCCAGGTCCAGTATAAACTAATGATAGATCTAGAACATCCTTGACTAGTAGTGGTAGTGAATGATAGCTGAGGAATTGTTCAGTATCATCTTGATTGTCACATTCAAAGCCTACATTTTTCATATATTCAAGTTGTTCGTCTCTATCTAATGAGCTTAGATCAGCCTCTAGCTTTGCACTTACTACCATGAACGTATCCCTTTCTAAATCACAATATTGTATCTTGTCCATATATGTTTTAGCCAACTGTATTGTTTCTTCTCTGTTTAGACAGAAGTCTATTTCGTCTATATTGAATGCATATATGACTGGTTTCAGTGTCAATAGTCCCATTGATTTGACTGTAAACTTTTCATCTGAGGAAAGTCCTATCGATCTTGCAGGTATTCCATCCTCTAATGCTTTCTCTATCTTCTCTAGAACATCTCGTTCTTCTCCTGTGCATGTGCTCTTTTCAAGACGCCTTTGTACATGAGCAAGATCAGCAAGGAGCAACTCCAAGTTGACAACTTCGGCATCTGATACTGGATTTACTTTCCCATCAACATGAACAACATCTTCATCTATGTAAGTCCTAACTACATGTATTATAATATCACATTCTCTTATTGTTGCAAGGAATTTATTGCCAAGTCCTTCACCTCTCGATGCTCCCTTGACTAATCCTGCTACATCAACCAAGAATACATTGGCAGGAAGAGCTTTTGTACTCTTTGCCAGTGTTGCCAGTTTATGAAGATTTCCATCAGGTATTGGTATTGGAGTAATGTTGGGTTCTATTGTGCAGAAGGGGAAATTTTTGGCTTCGGCGATTGACTTTTGAGCTAGTGCATTGAAAAGAGTGGATTTGCCAACATTTGGCAGCCCTACTAATCCAACTTTAACTTTCATTGATATGCACACGTCGTGAGTAGGTCTTCTTCTTTTTACCTTTGAGTGTTTTCTTGTTACTAATGATGGAGTAAATGTAGACCAAGCCCTGCAGTATGATTGCAAAGAAGTTACTGCAATGCATATCAACATAAAGAGCATATTCATATTATATAATATTATATGTCACTGCAATCGATATATATCACTGCCTAATAAGTAACACTGATGGGTCTTTTATTAATGTCACTGTCGATCAACTACCGAGCTAGGACTCATCCCTATGTCTATATTGTACATTTATCCATCACACAACTAATATAAACAATAAACATAAACAATAAACATCAAAGTGAGGTTGTTTCTATGACCATTATTGTACTAAGATACCGCCTCTTTTATTGCCTAAGCAAGTTGTGATAAGAGAGTGAGTCATGGACCCCTTTGATACGATCACCGCATAGTTTGGATATAATATAATCTCAGCTATATGATATTTGTTGGTTGATTTAGATATTTGATAAAACCTACCACTCGTTATTACTTATTAGATACTCTTTGCACAAAGTGATCACATAAAAGTTTAGGTTTACGATACTCTATGATCTCAACTATACTTTGATGAAGATCTAGATATTGTGCGAATCTTAGATACTCTTTGCACAAAGTGAACACAAGTTGGTGAGCGTTAGGTTTAACAGTACCATAGTACCTATTAGATAATATGATTGATGAAACAGCAAACGATGAGGAGCTGGCTCGAGCACTCTCTGAACAATTCCAAGCTGAAGATGAAGCAATACGGAGACGGCAAGAGGAGGTAGTAGCACCACACAATCAACATGAGATACCCGTAGTTGTTGGTACTGTTATAGAAGAAGATGATCAATCAATGCCTCTTCCCACTATCTCTACTACTTCTACTGCCAATACAATTAATACACAGCAATATAATATTGAAGATGAGTTACGACTTTCATCAGCATTTGGATTTAATGATACTACTACATTATCTCCTGAAGAAATAGCAAGTAGAGCAGAGCAGGAAGAACGGGATCGATACCATGCACAATTGATACAACAACAGGAGGATGCAACTAGATTAGAACAATTAGAGCGCGATCGATATTTAGCTCAAAGTTTGGATACAAATAATAATAATATGCATATGGAGATACAACATCATGAACCTATTGATCCACAGATAATGCAAGAGAGACAGCAAAGAATACGACGGAAACGAACCTTTCAATCGGCACTTTCATGCATCTTTTGTGCTGGTATCTGTGTCGTGTTGTTTTTGTTCATTAATAGAGAGAGTGAGCAGTTTGGTTTGGGAGATGATGGTATACTTCCACCAGGTTCTCCCTTTGATTGGTTCAAAGGCGATAATTGGGATTGGGAAGGAGGACATGCTGGCTCAACTCAGGGAGTTAACACGCCTTGGAGAACTAAAGGGAAAGGTCTTGAGTTGAGAGTTCTCAACAATTTAGATGAAGGTTGGCTAGAGACCTTTCGTCAAGTAATGGTTGAGTGGGATAATGGAGAGCCAGATGCAGTGAATTTTATTGTAGAAAGAGTCAATGATCCTCAGTGCAAAGCAGTAATGGGTGCTATGATTGTCTGCAACGATGATTATGGTAACACTGATTGGCGAGGTATCAATGAGTTTGTTACACAGAACGGCTACATCATTTATTCGACCGCTCGACTCAACGATCGCTTCCTCGGGCGAGCAGATAGTGATTTGAGAACCTATGTTTGTTGTCATGAGATAGGACATGGTTTAGGATTGGGGCACACAGACGAATCCGTTTATAACTCGGATTTGGGAGAGTGTATGGATTATACCGTCAACCCTGGAAAGAATAAGCTCCCTGGTCCGACAAACTTTGAAGCCCTTTTTGAATTGTATGGGACTGTGGAAACGAATGGTCTAAGACGGAACTTGTATCCAGTAGAACCAATCCACAATATCGATTCTCTTGGTAATGACCAAGATTGGGAGTTGGTGCATAGATCAAAGTTTGCCAGGCAATACGTGCGTGATCTAGGAAACGGAATGAAAGCACACCGTCACTACTCTTTACATAACACATGAGAGATATAGCAATGTGAATCGGAGATACTGTTTTGGCTTTTCCCTGTATTATCACTAAATTATATAAGTATGAGTATGCATTTCATGTAACTATAACGTTTTTATGTATTAAAAGAATACAGCACTTGTACTTATTCATCATAAAATGGACCTTCACGAAGTACTGTTTGAATCATTTGTGTAATTGGATGATTGCTCCCGTGAGTTCTTGTTGCCAACAAAAGCGGCGTCCCGAGCTCTCCTTCATTAGTTTGTACCGTTGCATCGGCATTTAGCTCGTAAAGAAGATACTTCACTACCTCGGTGTGTCCCGCAAGTATTGCTTCGTGTAGACATGTGTACCCTTTTGAATCAGGGCGATGTAATGCCATATATTCACCAGCAGCTACAGCTTTGCGAAGAGTTTCTAAATCTCCTTCTCGTGCTGCTTTATGTAATAGAGCATTACTAGTCGGATTTTCTTCTTCAGCTCTTTCAACTAATCCTCGCCTGTCAACTTGCCTGTCAGGTACTGCAACATTCTCACTTCTCCGATTGGAACTTAGATTTGAGAAAGGGTTCACTCGGCGCTGCCAAATTGACTTCCTCTTTGGCTTCCCTACAACATGCAGAGTACTCCCATTGACAATACAGAAGTTGTCTACAATTGATGGGATATTTTCAGTGATTACCCGTCCACAAAAGATGAGTTTCATTTTATCTTGAGGAATCTCCGTCTCGCCTGACACACGACGAATCAATGTCACAGCTGAGATAGTATCTGGTATGGACAGTTCCAATCGAGGTGATGATGGGGATGATGTCAGGATTAGATATATCGTCAAAAGAGTAGGCTCCTTAGCAGCAGCATCCTCCAATACCAACGTCTGTTTCTCCTTCTTTTGCTTTGCTGCCACAACTTTTGCAATTGCCTTTTCATGTCTTTGTCTGGCTTCCAACTTCTTTTTAGCTTCTAATTCCTCGGCTTCGTTTGTTTTACTTTCTTCTTCAGGTTCATTCTTAGTGGTATACTTCTCTTCAATATCTTGTACTTTGCTATCATCTTTATCTTCAATTTTCCATTCAGTATCCGTACTATCTATACTAGTACCAGCCTGAGTTGATTTGGCAAGTATCTGGTGATTCCCTTTTGTTGAAGATACATTACATTTACTACCACCAACTTCTGATGATCTTTGCATGTCAGATGTAGCTCTCTTCTCAGCAAGACGAGCTCTATACTCTCTGATTATCTCTCGCTCTTCTTCATGAGAGAATGTTGTGTTTCGTTTCCTCCTCATTTTGTTCAATACCCAGGGCATAAAGAATAGCATGACCACAGATGCCACAACTATACTGATTGATATATCTTTCCATGAGTAAGGATTGGTGTCACTCCGACTTCTGTCGGCAATATCTTCCTCATCTAGTATCTTTAATACTTCCATTAATGCAACTCTTTCATCTTTAGGCATTTCTAATAGTTCTTCAAGCATATGTAATATATCCTCATCCGATGGAGGATATTCGTCATCATAATCATCTACAATATTATGATCTACATCCATAATTTTTGTTGGTGTATTATCTTGTATCTTCTTCCTACTGCTCTTCTTTTGTGCTATCCCCCACGACAGCCCAATGATGGTAACGATAAGATGCATATTAGCATCAAGAGTTTATTGTATTTAACCATCCTCCTACCTTTTATTACTACTCAATAACAGCAACTTATCCTAACTTAGCCTTCAACTATTTTAGTATCCAAGGATATTGTACCCAAACAAAGTTTTCATATTAACATGAAAACTGATAATAACACAACTGACAACTCTGTTATATATGAAGGAGATCAACTTTAGCATCCAATCAGTACAATACAATGGGATTTAGCTTTGGAGCACCCTCGACCAATGCTCCTGCCCCAGCGGCGGGTGGTGGATTTAACTTTACAGCACCGGCCCCTTCAACAACAATAGGAGGTAGTGGAGGAGGCTTCAATTTTGCAGCAGCACCATCAAAATCAGATGATGCATCAAAAACAAAACCAAGTAGTGGCGGTGGATTATTTGGCGCAGCAGCACCTGCTGCGGCAGATACAACAAAGGCACCTGCACCTTCGGGAGGGTTTGGTTTCGGTGCTCCATCAACCAATGTAACGACGGCAGATGCATCTAAAACTTCAACAACTACAACAACTGCTGCACTAAGTACGGGAGGATTTAGCTTTGGCCCTGCAGCTACAAAGGATTCAACTACAGATAAAGACAAGTCTAAAGATACAACAACGCCTGCTGCTAAATCTGGTGGATTGTTTGGTAGTACTCCAGGTGAGTATATGTTTTATATTCATGTTTCTTTGTATTTTATGCATATGATGTTTCATACTATCCTAACAAATTATTGCTATGTATGTCTATATGTCTATATAATATACTATAAATTATACAGCTCCTGCACCTGCTGCTGGTGGGGGATTATTTGGAAGTACATCTGGTAAGATTAAATATCAATAATGTTTTACTACATATCAACTCATCATACTGATTTCGTATGTTAATATTATGTGCACACTAAACAATTACTTTATTAACCTTAAAGGTACCACACCCGGAACAACACCAGCTGCCAAGGCTCCAGAGCCTGTTAAAACTCCCAATACTGGTGGTGGTGGGTTATTTGGCAGTACTCCTGCCACTACTACAACGACTACGCCCGCTACCGGAACAACCACAACCAATTCCACAACAACAACATCAAGTACGGCAGCTCCTTCTACTTCTACTCAATCAGCACCCAAAGTTATTGAACCTCCACCAATTGAATATCAATCATTAACAATTGAACAAATACTCAACAGATTCCAATCAGAATTAGAAACGGATACAATTGCTTTCTTAACCGAGGCACAGCGAATTGCACATTATGACGCTACATTGCGAGAGTCTCAAAACTCTCTTAGTGAATTAACAAACATGGTATCACGTCTCATGTTACATCAAACTGAAGTTGATACACAACTTCAGGGTATTGGTAGTTATCAGAACGAATTATCATCAACATTAGACTTATTAGAACGGAATGTTGATGAATTATTCGCATCACAGAGTAATGTGAATGTTCAAGATTCTGATATTCAACGTGAAAAAAGTTATGAACGTGCTATTGATGTTGATAATAAGTTGGATAGTATGACATCATCATTACAACATGTTGTGAATGATTTGAATGCTGCTCAGGAACGGGTATGGAGTGCATCCGGTAATGGAGGAGTAGTCGAAGGTAATAATGAAGAGGTTGGACAAATTATTGGTGTGTTTAATGCACATCATGATACATTGGCATATTTGGAAAGTAAGGCACGTAGTGTTGAGAGTGATTTAGCCGTGATTGGCCAAGTATTACAGAAGAGTGGTCAGTGATTTCCAAGTTATAAATAATTACACTTCATATTATGCTACTTTGTTTCATCATCTAGCTTACTCTTCATCTGCCTTTTGCTTCTTGTTGGATTCTGCTTCTGGTGCACCCGCCGTATTATCAGATGACTTTCGTTTCCCATTCGTATCTTCTTCTTCTTCTCCTGTTGTATCCTTATCCGTTTCCCTACTTTTGCTGTCCTTCTTTTTATCAATATTAGTATCATCTCCTGATGACAAGCCATTCAGTATTTGCAATAGCTCATTCACTTGTTCAGTCGGAACAGGGCCTTCTAATAGCAATACCTCTTCTGTGGGTGGTAAATCAATATCGACATTCTTCTTCTTCTTACTCTGCCTGGCACAATGTGTTCTTACAAATCCGACCGATGTCAATATGTTTAGTACTGGTTCTAAATCACATACCTCTTTAACTGTCTTGTTTTCTAACCTCAACTTTCTATACTTTTGTTCATCTGGGTGTAATTGTAAATTGGTCAATATCTTTTGTACAGTAGAAAATGACAGAGGTAGCTTCTCCAATTCCAAACAAGCAGCCACAGCTGTTGATACTACGCCACCTGCAGTTTGCCGATTCACCCGACCCTGAACACATGGGACAATAGAACTGATCACTAACTAATAAAGAGAGTGTTGCTGTACAACTTTTACATACGGTATTCTCACAGGCATGACTGTCGCACAGTACCCAACCATGTTGACCTTCTACCCATTCTGCTCCACAGATACAACACTCGTCATCGCCCACAGTATCATTTCCACCTATCATTCTTATTGTTATTTTTTATATGGTGCACCGACAGAGATGATGTGTTTGGTTTATAAAGGTGCACAAGATTTGAACAACTACCAACGACGCCAAACGAAATCGCGTTAATATATGTTATATTGTGTTTATTAATGACTTTGCGATATTATAGGCCATAGGAATTAGAAATAGAGGGCAGAACAATAGAACGGTGTAAAGCAAGCTAGCATTATTGAGGGGGCGTAGTGTTTGCCGGTTCTAAACTAAAATGAGACCCTAAGTTAGGCCCTAGAGAAAAAGATACCTCTCGCCTGCTCTCGCTACCATGAGAAAGAAAATAAAGAAAGGGCAACCGAAACGAGGAGGAGGGTGGTGGCAAGTAAAATTTCACACCACCTTGCTTAATGTTTATCAGGCACACAAGAGCTCATTATTTAACATCTCATCAATCTATCAAACTATTATCTACCCATTTGCAATAGACGGTCTATCCATCTTCATCTTTATCATCCAATAACACAACCACAACAATGAACAAATTAATTGCCCTCACTGCCATCACAGCCGCTTCTGCTGCCAAGGTAACACCCAAGATGAGTGATCATCTTGATGCCATCCAAAAAGATGGAATTACCGCCGACTCCACATTAGGACGTCATCTCCTAAGTGTATCACGTCGAGTTGAGGGCGAGGATGCCAACGCAGAATACAACCAGAACTACGATATGTCCTTCGTATCAAACTACAGTATCAAATTCTTGGGATGTCATCACGTCACACAGTGGGCAACCGAAGAACAAATCGAGGAAGCCGAGGAGCAGAATGATAACAACAACAACAATAACAACCAAGAGGATCAGGCAGCACAATTAAATGCCGCCAACAACCGTATCCGTTCAAAGGGATTGGTACGATTCCGTCTCTGCCCATCAGACTCATGCTTTGATCACTTTGGTATGGGATGCTCATCCAACTATGGTGAGTACGTCGTTGATATGATCCAATTCCTCGATGTTTACGTCGCCTGGCAGAAGGAGGAGGCCGCCACCAAGTGCGCCACCTACCAACAGACATGTTACAGTCAGTGCTATGACAGTACTGCTGCCAACTGTTGGTCCAAGTGTTACAGTGGTCATGGAGTTGATGCAAGTCTGTGCCAGAATGGTAACAATGGTCAGTACAACTACTACAATGGTGGTCAGAACAAGGACTTTGATCTTGATGATTACCTCGAGTGTTCCGAGTATGAGATGGAACAGCAGCAGTACGGAGAGGATGGTGAGGCTATCACAACCTATGTTGGTCCCTACTGTGCCGACCAGGGTGGCAACATTGCCCTAGGTTTCTTCCAAGACAGCCTCTGTTCTATTGCAAGTGCCTACCAAGCCAGTTACTACGAGAAGCTCTCCGGATACGCCCTACCATACAGTTCCTCTCCTCTTGTTTCTACCAACTGTATGAGTTGTGAGGCTACCGCCAACGACAATAACAACAACAACAACGCTGATTACTACAACTACGA
>Ga0214480_100264_pt1 | contig 26336 bp, 18 predicted proteins | sample M1_20Mar14CPVII9_3_FD_165042 | JGI IMG/M metagenome (GOLD analysis project Ga0214480, IMG submission 165042) | Marine eukaryotic communities from Monterey Bay, California, United States - M1_20Mar14CPVII9sort6BwellE17 | ecosystem: Environmental > Aquatic > Marine > Unclassified | place: USA... | reverse complement strand
AGGTAAGTTCCTTATTTGAGGTCGGGCTGAGAGTTGAATACGATTTTGAGCGTACTATTGATTCTCATCCAACCATACCTACTCCCCTTACCTCACAACAACAACAACAACAACAACAACAACAACAACAACAACAACAACAACAACAACAACAACAACAACAACAACAACAACAACAACAGGGACCCATCCTTGAAAGTGAAATATCAGTCGGAGAGTTGACTTTGAACCCAGGCAATTGGGAAGTCTTTTGGTATGCCGAACTCGACACAGTTGGTGTCGATCCTCTCAATCCAAACAACGCCACGGGTGATAGTGTAAAGACTTGTTACTCGGCTAGTGCAACATTCCGTGTAACTGGTAAGTGTGTGATTCTTTTTGAGATATATGCTTTGGTATCCACGACATTATACTCACAAATCAAAACATACCTCTCTTTCTTCATCTCTTAGATTTGAACGAGTTACGAAAGGCTCAAGACTTTGCTTTAGCTGAGCAAACTTGCACGGTAATCAAGGGTGAACTAGCAAACACTTTGCACAAGCTAAGGACGAATCAAGTCGATATGAGCACACCCGAACGCTTTGGTCATTATCACCAAGTCCTTGTCCGAGCACGAAAGAAGTGTGCAAATTTGCTTCGTCTCATGGAACTTACTGGCAAGCCAAGTACCATCCACCAGAGTTTGAGTTCATTACTTGGTAATGCTCGATTAGCATTTGCAGAACTTGAAAGAAAGGCCGATGCTGCCAAGAAGAGGACTGATAAGAAACACGAGATCAAGAGATTCAAAGCCTACATTGCCAGTGTATTGGAATCGGATGATCCAATTGGGTGGATGACGAGCGTTGGTCAAGCGAACTTGCACCGCGAGGGAGGGGATGTCAATCGATTGTATCAACTCTTCATTGAAGGGAAGGGCAAATACACGCTCTTGATTGATTCTGAAATGTATAAGGCGGCATCATTACGAGATGACTTGTTTTCCGTCAAACAGTGCAAGGAATTAGCCACAAGAGGTGAAGAAGTGGCAATCACTGAGGCAAAAGAAGATGAGGAGGCTGCCATTGCCGAAGAGAAGCGTCAAAAGGAAGAAAAGGAACGCGAAGAGATGAGGAGGAAGGCTGAACTTAGTGAGAAGTGGGCCTTTGTTGGTCAGAATGCCACAATTCATGGCCTGGCTAGTGAGAAGGGCAAGCATATGAACAATCAATTAGGTCGGGTCATGTATTACTCAGTCGAGAAGGATCGTTTTGAGGTGCAGCTTTACAGTACAGAAGAGAAAGCGTATCTGAAAAAGGAGAATCTGACTGCCTATTACGGCCACATTCCTGAGAAGAAGAAACTCAAGCAACCCTCGGCTCCAGTGGCGGCGGCACCTAAGAAAGCTGTCGTCAAGGAGGTGTCTTTACCGGTGGCACCACCCCCGACATCAAATCCAACAACCGCCGCCTCGGATAGTTGGAATTGTAACCAATGTACTTTTGCCAATGATGAGGCTGATACGAATTGTTCCATGTGTACCACTCCTCGAACAAAGAAGCAGAAGGAGCCCTCTGTTGTGGTGGCAAACAAGGTTGAGAAGAAAGAGCCTATTGTCAAGAAGGGTCAACAACCAACGTCGAAATCAGCTAAAGCGCAACCTTCCAAGTCAACAACCCAGCTTCCCAAGGTCAATGAAAATGCCAAGATGAAAAAGACAATCTATGTTCGTTCTTCTCATTCCAAGAAGCTCACTGGCAAGCGAGGAAGGAAGAAGAAGGAACTCATTTGCAAGTCCGGAGCTGATGAGATTCAGATTGAAACATCTTCCATTGGCAATCACGTTCCTGTCCATCTTACTGGAAGCAAGGAAGCTGTGTGGAAGGCAATCGCGCTGATTCAAGAGGCGATTGGTATGGAGAATGTGACTGAGAAGGTCAACTACAAGACACCTCCTGCTTCTTTTTCTTCCTCTCCTCCTATTACGAAGACTGCTGCAATTTCATCTCCTCCAGGTATTGTGTTGTCGAATGGAAACGACCCTCCTCCTGCTGTTGTTGCACCTCCTCCAGGCGTGCCGCCGGTATCTGTAGAACCAAAACAACCAACAGCTCAAACACGGGTGACAAGCCCAACTGGAATGTTCTCTGGCATTTCGAAGCCTTTTGGAAATGGCAGTAGCAACAATCCCACTCCTGAAACCCAACCAACCACCTCCCAATATACATTTGGTGATGCTCTGTTACCTCTTGGCTTGATGGAAATGTCGTTGCCTACTCCGGCCGTGCCGCCTGAAAAAGAGATTCCATCTGTGATTGGTATTAGTTCATCTCAAGGCATGACACGAGAAACCATCACAGAGGCTTCAATCTCAAGCTTCAATGATAGGAGTAATGTGTCGAAGACCCAATCTGATTTCACATTGAATGAGAATGATCCTCTTCTAGCATTCTTACGGTCACAACACCAGTGTATCAAGGGCAGTGTTGACGAGTTTTACATTTGGCTAGTCAAATCAGAAGACATCGATTGCATGGTAGCATTGAAGGAAGCTGTTTGTGATGATGACTATCTCAATGATTCTATGAAGGTGGGCAATGGTAGTTCTGGTTTGAAAGGCTTTAAGCGTAAGGCGTTCCAACGTGCTGTATCGGAATACAAGGCTCCAATTACTCCAGCCGTAGTGGTTGAAGATGCCCATTCTGCATCTCAACAAGCAAGTAGAGCATCGTCAAACAATGGTTCCAATTCTATGAATGGAATGAATGGCAATGCTTTCCTACCCTCGAATCTGTTTAGTGGATTAGATGACACACCAAAGAAGTCCTCTGTCCAGGCTGTGACTGCCAACCTCAATGAGCCTCCGGCTGAGCTTGTTTGTCCAATTAGTTTTGCTCTCATGGTCGATGATCCTGTATTAGCTGCCGATGGTATCACATATGAACGTAAATCTATTGAAGATTGGTTCACGAAGAGTATGAAGAAGTATCATGTCGCACAGCAAAATCTGAACCAGAATCCTTACTCTGAATCTAACCAGAGGATTGTCAGGAACGGCATCGTCTCTCCTGTTCATGGAACCAAGTTGAGCAGCCTAGGTTTGACTCCAAACACTAGTGTAAGGAACATGGCACGTACATTCAAAGACAAAATGGAGGCACCTCGTTTTTGAGTAATGTTGTGTTGGGGAATGGGGATTTTTGCAGCTGCTTTAGTTTAGGATGAAGAAGTAGTTTTTTCTAATACAATAAGTTCATATTTATATGACAATCACCTCTACTGCCCAAGTAATCTATCTCCGTCACTTTCCTGGCAGCTTACATGCCATCTGAATCCTCACATACTCTGACCTTCTTTCACTAGTCACAGGACTATACCAATTAAAATATATCCTGGCATACATCCCTAAAACTACTGGGGTCTAACACCAGCGATGATTTTGCTGCCAGTAACTGTATCATACTATTGGCATCACCCTCAGAGATAAGGGGTATGTGTAGCTTGGATTGCATAGTTTGATGAAAAGGTATCTTTTAAGTCCCGCAACGGCATGCAGTGCATTGACTAATTCATCTTGTACATCTCAACACCGACACCGAAAAGCTTTCACTTATCCAAAGGGTTAAATAAATACTCAAACTTTACTAAAACTAAGTACATACTTTAGTATAATTATTGGTAACATGGTCAAGAAAGGAACAAATCAAAAGACATTATATGTTAAAGAATCAGTTGAAAAAAGATTTCTCAGGTTACGTACATCTATTCTAGATGATACAGATATCGAGATTGAATTACGAATGGAACGAACATTATGGGATCGAATCCATACCAGTTTTGGTTCGATTCTGAATAAAATCGGTGAGGCTAACCGGAGGGAAAGTGCAGACTGCAACTGCAATCGTTGTCAAGCCAAGAGAAGGGAAATCAACGCTTATGTTACTCATAGTATGGACTGTACTCCACACTATGAGAGAATTGTTGCATCAAATGGTTTGACATATATTCCCGTGCATTTGGAAGGGAGTGATGAGAATATACAAAAGGCTGTTACATTAATTCAAAACCGCATTGGTACTAATAACGTTGATGAGAACATTGAACTATCATCTTATGAGAATCAGACTAGTATGGTAATCAATAGCACGACAATATATGTGAAGACATCTGCTAGAAGGAGCTTGAAGGTTGGGACAATTGTCAAAAGGTCCCTTGTTGATAGTATAGATATTGATAGAACGGCTGTAAAAGCATCTAATGGAGACTCATATGTATCAGTGCATATAACAGGAGGTGAAGAAGCTACAAAAATGTCAATTGCATTGATAAAACAACATGTAGGTGTGGAAAATTATGACAGGGATATTACTATTGACCACTTATATAATGAAAATATAGAGGACGATAAGAAGAAGAAGGTACCGAATTCCGCGGTGGAACACAAGGAGATTAGGAAGAAGATCAGGAATAGGGAAAATCTTAGCCGTGAAGATGATTCAAACAGGCTTACTGCTGCTGATATTGAATTCTACATCATTGTGTTGATGATTGTTTCATCTTTTTTTTGGAAAGACAGCTTGCCATTTAATGGAAAGCAGTTTCTACTGCATGTGTGCTGTTTGGTTGTGGCGCTTGGATTGTGTCTTGACAACATTGCCCAAACCGATGGAGAGATTTCACTTACATACACAGCATGGCAGTGTATAAACACCGTATGGCAACAACTTTGCTCTGTGCCCAAAACAATATCGGGGTTCACTGTTAGAATGCTCGGTATGCCATATGAAATGTATCAAGCAAAGAAAATAGAGCAAACAATCTATGTGAAGTCTTCCCAGTCAAAAATTCTCACCGGAAAACATGGTCGGAGAAAGAAGAAGGGAATCATAAACAAATCAGGTGTTGAAGATATCCAAATAAACATGCCATCCGATAGTGATGATTACTTATCAGTAAATGTGTTGGGAAGTAGACGGGCTGTACAAAGGGCCATTGCATTGATTCAAGAAGCAATTGGTACAGAAAATGTAGAGAAGGAATATGTTAGTACTGATAAGCCATTGAGATCTCCACCAACTCAAAACTTATCTTCGTCCACGGCAGTGGTTGCAGATAACTCTGCTGATTCTGAACCTCAACCAAATCAAGAAGATAGTGAATTGGAAGATGGGGTTAGTACACAAACATCAGTGGATAATGTTAGTTCCGATACATCAGAGGATCAAGAGCAAAATAATACTGACAGTATGCCGACGCTGTATCAGGACGAACAAAGCACAGTGCAAGATGACATAGTAACTGAAGACGACGCAGCTGCTGGTCAATCCTCTACACCACTCACAACTGAACCAGTAGAGGACGAGGCCGTGCCTTTTATTTCAGATCAACCACAGCCAATCAAATATGACAAACAGGAATGTACTATACCATCTGAAATTGGTATCAACTCTACACAAGGCACGAACACCCGTGAAATAATCACTGAGTCGTCTATGTCAAGCTTCAACGACGGAAGCAAAGCATCCAAGACACTCTCTACTTTCACTTTAAATGAGAATGATCCTCTTCTTGTATTCTTACGGTCACAACACCAGTGTATCAGAGGTAGTGTGGACGGTTTTTATACTTGGTTAATCAAATCTGAGTATATTGATTCGATGACGGCCTTAAAGGAGGCTGTGTGTGACGACGATTATTACAATGATACAATGAAAGTTGGCAGTGGTAGTTCTGGTATCAAAGTGTTCAAACGGAAGGTATTCAAACGAGCCATATCAGAGTATGAAGGTAATGGAAACAAGGCACGAACAACTGCCAATCTTAACGAGCCTCCCGAGGATCTCGTTTGCCCCATTAGTCTAGTTCTCATGACAAACGACCCAGTTCTAGCTTCCGATGGTATCACATATGAGCGTGCATCTATTGAAGATTGGTTTAAGAAGAGCAAGGCCAAGGGTAGTGTTATTTACTCTCCAGTGCATGGTACCGAGATGGAGAGTCTGGCATTGATGCCTAACATAAGCCTTAGAAATGTGGCTAGAGCATTCAAAGACGAGAAGTAGGGGAATGTAGTTTCATGTATTTCAATAAGTTCATAATTTCTTCACTATACTACTTTGAATTACTCAAATCACTAGTTTACTCCGCCTCTCAGCCTATAGGTAACACCTCGCCTGATTCGATAAGCTGATGACCAAACACCCCAGGTAGTCCCGATAGTTTTGGAAACTCCAAACAGTGTTTATTAGGCTTTGCAACAATAATCCCTTCATTCAATTCCCTATAACCAATATCAAATACAATTTGAGCTAAGACTTTGTATCGAGCATTAAGATCTGCCCGGAGAGCCTCGAGACGTTTGTGAACACGCTCCAATTGATCTTTGGATGCCATGGCAATGGACAGTTCAATCTCTGCCTCACGAATAGTCTTGGAGAGCTCGGACAAGGTAGTTGCAGTGACCTCTTGATCATCTGAGGTGGCATCAACACGGCCAGCGTTGAGCTTCTGTTGACGGCGAACCATATCAAACCAATCTTTAAACTGTGCACGGAACATGTCTTCATCCCAAACTTCCTCAACCTGCTCAAGAAGAGCAAGGAGTGTATTCTTGCTTCCCTTACTACCTCTTTCCTCTACTAGAAATGGCATGTTTGGGATGCGGAGCTGTTCCAGAAGTTTACGAACCTCAAACAGAAATGTTTCAAGATGAGTGAACTCTGGCTTGTGCTCTGCAAACTCCTCGTCGGTCATCTCTCCAAAGAAGTGTTTGTCACCAATAATGTTTGGTTTGGGATAGAATGGGATTTCAAGAGATGAGCCTATTGGGCCCTGATTATGACGAGGAATGTCTTGGAGGTCAAGTAAGAGTGGTCGGATGCCAGTTGACTCGTCCACATCTGGCTTACGTCTTAAGATAGACTTGAGCCTCTGTATTAATGTGACGATGTGAGGAAGATATATCAAAGGTCAGCTAAAGCATCACAACATTCAAAAGTGCATTACTTGTACATTGACCAAATAACACTCACCCTGAGTAATTCTCTCATATATGGTACCTCCGCCCAACTAAAGTTAGATGTTAGCGGTTCAAGTGTATCAGCAGGAAAGTTTTCATCATCAACCATCCCTTCCACCATCGCCACAGCTCGAATCCTACCCTTCCATACATTCATAATCTCAGCGGCTAGATTTGATAACGGTAATAGCATTTGAGACATTTCCAACTCCATCCGTTCACAACATCGTTCTAATTGTAATGCCTCAACGAAGGCATGATTCTTCCATTTCTCGGTCATTTGTTTCTAGAGGTGATTAAAGTAAGAGAGATGTGAGATAAACAGTATTGAATAGAGATAGAAGGCATAATAATACATGCTTAGCTCACCTCCAACTTTTCACGTTGCTGTTGAAGTGGTGATTTCTTGGCTTCATTAGATCCCTTCCTCCTTACACCCGAGCTCTTACCACCACCACCTCCTGACGAGCTATCACCACTTCCCGTATTATGATAATCTCGTAAATATCGTTCGACCAATTCAATCTTCGGCGCGGCATTTAAATTCATATAACTTTCCCACAATGCACGCATCGGCGCTCTATATTCACATTTTACTAAATACAATCGTTTCGACACTACCGCATTCGATTCCACAGCGGCTCTGAATTGGTTCAATGCATTAGGAATAGTATTAGGTAATAATTCTGATATTAGATATTGCAATGAGTGTACAGCCTCAAGTGACGGGAAGACATGTGGATAATTCTCTGCCTCAGTTGGCGGTGTTAATACACATCCCATTTCTTCGGGAATATCTTTATTTGATCGAATATTGATGTTAGTATATCGTTCTAATCCATGTGTGTTGACTAATGTAACGAATCGATGTTTGGATAATGTTTTTAATAATCGTAGGCATCCTCCGATGGCCTCATCTGCCCAATGAAAGTCTGGACAGTATAGACGGGGTGATTCCCATGTATCACGACGTGGTTGGGAGTTGTAACATCTTCCTATACCTGCATCTGTGGGTGTTATAAAGGATGATCCTGAAGGCGAAGAGGATAATGACGTCCCGGCTGGTGAGGCATTGCCCATTGGACTTGGTGACTGTTGACTTGACGTTGATGGAAAAGTGCCATCATGATTCGATACGCCAACACCACTTTCACCACCATCCAATCCACCATTTAATGAATCCACCAACGATAAATTAGCACTCTCACTTAACCGATCAGTAGTTAATTTCGCAATAGCCTCATTTGCCGCCAAGTAACATTGTTTAGCAAAGTCTTGTAATCTAAACAGGAAAAGAGAGAGTTGAGAGTATAGGATGAGGTGTAAGATTATTCCAATCCTCCTTTTCAACAATCAATTAATCAATAGCTTACGTTTCAAATTCATTCCAATTGGATATTTCAACATTATACATTGATTCAGTACCAATATTTGTACCCTTGACATGTGCCTTACCCATCTTATTCACAAATGCACCCTCACCTAAAAAAACACCATTATAAACAGATGCACCAATAGCCACTAATTTTTCTTCTCTTGCTTTCTGTCCATATTCATTTATAGGCCAATGATCATTATACTTATATAAATTTAATCCACCACTGAATGGCACACCTACTGCATATTTACATTCCTTGAGGAGTGTAGCAGATGTTTCTTTTAATATTAGAAATTCATTTAATAGTTTAGATGCTGATGAGATTGTTGGTACTAATTCTGCTTTGTAGGCTGAGTAGAGTGTTGTGTCTAGTAGGGTTGTTAAGGCTGGTGATGCTGTTACTGATAGATATTCCTCTTCTTCTTCTTCTGAGTTGGCGTTTGAGTTGATGCTTAGAAAGTTTCGAGCGTCTTTAGTTTTATCATCACTTAATTTATTATTGGTGTGTTGTTGCTGATCTTTATTATTTGATAGTAATAAGATATCAAATGGACTTTTAAGTAACCGATAAATGTAATGGAATATCATTAATGGTATTGACAGTAGTGATGGCAGTGTCGATGTTGATGTTAACTTTTTACTTGGTTGAGCTGATGTTGTGTTTTGTGTGGCGGCTTGAGCTTGCGGTGTAGGCCGAGTACTTGATACAGCCGATCCAGACGAGGATTGACGTGATGAATTTGAATTCATCCTTCTATGTGATGATGAGGATGTAGTGCGTGCCATGATTTTATATTGTATGTCTTAAAGATATTGTATTTTAGACATAAGAGATGTTCGATATGTTAGAGTTCGCACGTATTGAGCTGAGACAGTGAAGACATCAACAAAAGATAAACAATATAAACTGCATATCCACCGGTTAATGAAGTCAGTGTCGATACATATAGTAATCAACCGAGTTCGATATCTACTCCAACACAAATCATTCACTCCTTCCAATAAAAATAAAAAGTATATAAAGATACATTATGATACGGATCCCTAATTCAAACTAAACTCAAAAGCCGATAATAAACTTACTAACACAATGAATAATTGAAGACAGGTAGTGGGTAGGTCGTCGATAATAATAATATATCGTAGAGAGTAGGTAAGGCAGCACGCATGCAAGATAGAACGATGCATCTACTCTCATAAAAGGATACCACAAAAGGTATCCTACGGCTCGGTCGGGTCCGTGGGAAGCAGCTGGTGGGAAGAGCCCGTTCTTCAAGATTCTAAGGAATGATTAAGCTTTTGACCTTTAGGTATGTTGCCATTGACCCAGTGAATATAATAGGTTTACTTGCTTATGAATCGATTGAATTGTATGCAAATGTCAATGAGATATACCACATGGGCAGCTTTCTTCTTTACTTCCCCCATATTGTGCTTCCTACTTATTGTCTTTGAATGCTCTTGCCATGTTCCTAACGCTTATGTTAGGCATCAATACTAGGCTCTCCATCTCGGTACCATGTACTGGCGAGTAAATAACACTACCTTTTGTCTTACTCTTTTGGAACCAATCTTCAATTGACACACGCTCGTATGTGATACCATCGGCTGCAACAACCGGATCGTTTGTCATGAGGACAAGACTAATGGGGCATACAAGCTCATCGGGAGGCTCCTGTGTTTTGGATTGGCATTGTGGTAAACTGGGATATTCCGGGGCAGACTTGGACTTGTAATTCTGTACAGCTCTTTGAAATGGTTTAAGCTTAAAACCCTTAACCCCAGAACTACCATTGCCTTTCTTCATATTATTTTTGAGATATTCTTCCTCACTTACAGCCTCCTTCAAGGCTGACATAGAGTCGATGTCTTCAGACTTGACAAGCCATGTATAGAATTCGTCCACACTACCTTTGATACATGACTCTTGTGATCTCAAGAAGTTGAGTAGTGGATCATTCTCATTCTTATCGACAGTAGATAGTGCCTTGGGTGCCTTGCTCTCATTGTTGACGCTTGACACAGACGAATCAGTGATCGTTTCACGGGTGGTCATGCCTTCAGTAGAGTTGATACCGATTTTCGAAAATACGGAATCTTCTTCTTCCTGTACTGACTTGTTGTAATCTTGTGTTATTGAAGATATACATTCCGTTACTCCAGGCACATCCTCATATTGATTTTGGAGATGATTAGTTTCTTTTAGTGACTTGATAACTGGTGGTGGGGCTTCTTCCTCCTCTAGCTCAGCCGATTCCGAAGCAATACTAATATCGTCTTCTTTGGTAGCGGCATCTGTATCAGTTGGGATAATATGCGTCTCATTTGGGAGAGGAGCAGCTTTTTGTAGCGGCTGGACTGTTGCATTGAGAGGTGCAGTTGATTCACCGGCGGTTGCTTCGTCTGCTTTACAAATATCGACTTCTTGAGATGCGGCATTCATATCAGATGGGGTATCCTCGGCTTCTTCCAGGACTTTAGAACAAACAGAGGCATCTTTAGATGATACAGCCTTGACAAGTTCAAACAGCCCAGCTTTAGCTTTCTCCTGTTCATTATCATATTCGGCTTGTTCTGCTGCAACCCTAGCCTCTACCTCCTCCTTAAGTCTTGTCTCTTCTTCTTCTTCTTGCTTTATTTTCGCTCTAGCTGCAGCCTCTTCCTTCTTCCGTTGACGTTTCTTGGCATTCTTCTTACGGTTCCGGTCTGCTCGTTTGTTATCCTCGATCTTCGTTATTGATGATTGAATCTTGTCCTCAAGTGCTGATAGATTCCCATTGCAATACTGTTCATAGATTTGCAATAAGTCGGTGTTGTCTTCATCATATAGCATATCAGTAATCTTTCTTGCTAGAAGCTCCGGCTGAGTTTTGTTGATAAGAGCATAGAAATGTTCCTCAACTATTTTGTTTCTAGCATCAGTTGTGTTAGCAGATGTGAGTACCTCCTTAAAGGCCACCACACCCTTGAGTATCTCGACATTTTCATATTTTGATTGAGGCTGATCGGAATCCTTTGCTTTGGGTGAAGAAGGCAGATCGGGATTTGCAGGAGGTAGGTCAGATGATTTGGAAGGTAGCAGCTCAATCTCCTCTTCCACATTCTCTTTACCAGCAGCTCCTTTGATCAGTTCAACTGCCTTCTCAATAGATTCCTTACTACCTTTCACATGCACAGGTACATAAGTCTCTCCATTAGATGCCTTGACCTTGAACATGACTGTCGGCTGATCTGTCTTCCTTTCAATTTGTATATCATGTACACCTGATCTGTTTATCAATCCTTTAATCTTTCTCCCCTGATTACCATTGAGCTTCTTTGTGACAGATGCTTTGACATAAATTGTCTTTTCTAATGGACTAACGGCAGATGGCCAAGCAAGTGCAATACTGTTGACTAATGCATCATGTTCTGAAGCCGAATGCTTCCGTTGAGACTTGCTCTGTTTATTCTTTCTTAATTTATTGGGAGTGTTCATTAGTTCTATAGCCTTGACCATGTCATCAAGTGACTTGGGATCGCTGATTAAATAATATAATTTGGATCTTTCCATATTTAAAAGTACCACTATAACCTTATCTTTAACCTTTGTCGCATAATGTGGGTATTTATGATTGATGAATGGTCGGAGATAATATTCAATTGTTTCGTAATCCCAATCCGATACAGACATCAACGCAAAAGACAGTTTATTGTATAGCAATGTTTCCTCGTTCAATTGTATGTTTGCTGTAGGCTTTTCACAACTAATATTTGCCTTACCGATTGTATCTTGAATCATCTTCATTGCATTTTGTATAGCTTCCTCACTACCTATTAAACGATATATTGAATAATCGTTTATATAATCAATATCAGTCATAGTTTTAATATCTAACAAACCTGATTCACTTATCAGGTTCGTCTTTTCCCAAATACTATGGGGACGCTTAACGTATATTGCCTTTTCTTTATAGATATTTTGTACAGTACATTCTTCCCTTTCAATTTGACTTTGTGGGTGTGTTGGCCTTTCACAAGTAACATTATCCGATCCGATTAAACCTCGAATCCACTTAATTGTATTTTGCAATTCTTCCTCATGCACGAATTCCAAAGTCACTGGTACATAATTATCTCCTAATCCAGGCACAACAGTTTTCCCTATTTCAATACCATCAATACCTGGTTCACCGGCGCTTTTCAATAGAAGGAGGTTATCATTAAGTTTTTTACTGCAGGAAGACTTTATATAAATAGATAACTTTTTACTTGGTGATGTTTGAGATGTGTTTTGTGCGGCGGCTGGGGGTGAAGGTCGGCTACTTGATACAGAACTAGAAGACGATTGACGTGATGAAGTAGTACTACGATTGGATGAACCCGATCCAGTTCGATGTGATGATGAGGATGTAGTACCCATGACTTTTGTATGTCTTAAAGGCTATGTTTACCTCTAGACAGTTGTTTATTATGATGAGATGTGTTAGAGTGGGCGGTAGAGACATAAAAGAGATGTACATTAAATTGCAAATATCATCCACCGGTTAGTAATGGTGTCGATACATATATGTAATCAACCGAGTTTAAATATCACTTCCAATACACATATTATGGTAATGCGGATCCCTAACCCCAACCAAACTCAAAAGCCGATAATAATAAACTTACTAATACAATGAACAATGAAATCAGGGTAGTGAGTAGGTTGTCAATGATATAATAATATGGATTATGGAGAGTATCATCGTAGATGGCTAATTGCTTGACAATATTCTATACTCTCATAAAAGGATACCAACAAAGGTATCCTACGTTTTGGCGGAAAGAGTGCAGGATCAAGAGTTCTAGTCTGATAGGTTGACTTGCTTATGAATTGATTGAATTATAATGAAACATCTATAAGATAAATCTTCCCCTCTCGTGATTCCTTAGCTCCATTCTTCCTCCTATTTCTCGTTTTTGAATGCTCTTGCCATGTTTCTAGTACCAATATTTGGCATCAATGCCAGGCTCTCCATCTCGGTACCATGAACTGGTGAGCAAATAATGTTACCCTTGGCCTTACTCTTCTTAAACCAGTCTTCAATCGATGCACGCTCATATGTTATACCATCGGCAGCTAGAACTGGATCGTTTGTCATGAGGACGAGACTAATGGGACATACGAGCTCATCAGGAGGCTCCGGCTCCATGGTCTCGGATAGATTCTTCATTTGGCATTGAGGTAAACTGTGATGACCGGTAGACTTGGTATTATATTCCCGTACAGCTCTTTGAAATGCCTTCCGCTTGAATCCTTTAATTCCGGTACCTCCTCCATCACCAACCTTCATATCATTAAGATAATCATCATCATTCATGGCCTCTTTCAATGCCAACATTGAATCGATATCTTCAGATTTGACTAGCCAAGTATAGAAATCGTCCACCCTGCCCTTGATACATGCATGTTGGGATCTTAAGAAGATGAGTAGTGGATCATTCTCATTCATATCGACAGTGGATAGTGTCTTGGATGCTTTGCTTCCGTCGTTGAAGCTTGACACAGAAGACTCGGCGTTTGTTTCACGGGTGGTCATACCTTGAGTAGAGTTGACATCGATTTTCGATGGTACCGAATCTTCTTCCTGTACAGTCTTGGTGTCATCTTGTGTTGTAGAAGATATGCATTCCGTTACTCCAGGCACATCCTCATCTTGATTTGGGAGAGAATCAGCTTCCTTTGACAAGGTATTGAGAGGTACAATCGATTTACTGTCGGTCGCCATACTTACATCATGTTCTTGAGTAGCGGCATTCATATCAGATGGGGTAGGTGCATCCGCATCTTCTTGTTGGTGATCTGAACAAACAGAGGCATCGGTAGATACTGCTTTGATGTGTTCAAACCGCTCAGCTTCAGTATGTTCTTTCTGCTTTACTTTTGACGCTGCTGCAACTTTAGCCTCTTCTTCCTTCTTTTGTTTTGTTTCTTTGAGTTGCTTTGCATTTGCCGCAGCCTCTTCCTTCTTCCGTTGACGTTTCTTGGCCTTCTTTTTACGATTCCGGTCTGCACGTTTTTTGTCCTCATTTTTCTGTAATAACTTTATCTTGTCATCAAGTACTGAACGATTTCCATACAAATACTGTTCATATAATTCTAGCAACTCGTCATTGTCCGTGTCATATAACATGTCTAAAATCTTGCTCGCCATCGACGGTGGAAAATGTTCATTAATTATTTTCTTTCGGTCATCAGTTGTGGTAGCACATGAGAGTGCCTCCTTGAACCAAGAAATAAGTATTGCGTCGGGTGAATCAGTTGCCCGATCGATGTTTTGATCCCCCTCCTTAAAAGAACCAGTATCATCTAACCTCTTCAGGTTTTCATGTTGTCCTTTCTCTTTTATATTCTTTCCCCCTAATACTTCCTGAAGAGTGGCAACTGCGGCCTTTATAGCTCCTTCACACCCTGCTAAGTGCACTTTGACATGAGCTTCCCCACTTGTACCAACCTTAATCGTATTCCAAACCCCTCCTGCAGCACAATCAACCTCCATAGTATCCAAACCAGTTTTGGTTATTAAATAGTCTTTGACCTCCCTGGTATTGAGAAATTTCTTTGTTTTAGATAACAACTTGACATAAATAGTCTTTTTGTATACCGTTCTGATAGCATTGCGACTCTGGCGCATCCGATTACTATTTCGACTTGTTTTGGTATAAGTAGTAACATTATCATTGGCTGGCGGAAGTGAAAGGATAAAAGAAACGACCAAAGCAGCAATGGAAGTCAAAATTATAACCTCCAAGCGCGTTACTCTTGGTTGGAAATCGAATCTTTTCCTCGCACCAACATGTTCTTGAATGAAATGTTCTATATGCTTCAATAATGGAAAGTCACTCTTATCAAATTTATATTCATGCATAACATTCTGAGCAGTAATATGTGGGTCCTCACCATAATTATACCCAATGAACATCTTTTTATTGCCCACTCCTAAGAGATTCATTCGATATAGTAGAACCTGATCATATCTTATGAACTTTTCAACAAGATCAGGTATATCCCATCCATCTAAAATACCGTCGAATAGTCCATCGGTAATATCTACAGGTTCTGACCATGTTTGACTTTTATCATTCCATCCAGTGATAATCATAGTCCCATCTTTTTTGAATAACTTTACCTTACCATCATTATGGAAGATTTTCTTTTTGTTATTGTGCATTACAGTCAGATCATTCGACCCTTCCCAATCGGGAATTGCTGTGGAAATAATGGAGCCTTCTTTAGATTTTGTTTCATCACCTATATTATGCAGGTCCTGGTTATCGTACAGTAATTGTCCCAGAATAGATTTTGTCTCGGCGTCATCATATCCATGCGTAGAATATAAATAACCAATATTAATAGACCCCAACAATATATCCTTGACATTCTCTTTTAAACCAGTATTATCAATACTATTCAGTTTATTCTCAAGTAGAGCACAAAGCTTAGCAGCTCGAACAACTTCATTTCGTGTAGGGTTAGGGTCATGATGATATCCAACTCTTGTACATATATCTACCAATACGTTATCCTTTAAATCATCAATGCTGCAAGTAGATGAACTCAAATCTTCTTCCTCACACGGTTTGATATACGAAGAAATACTGGAGAGAAGAGATTTTGAAGCAGAGCAACATATATTGTTCTGTTGGCTTAAGGCAAGAATTGCCAAAGTGATATCTTTTCTGATTCTTGTCATGGCGGAGGCGTATTTACATAAAAATCAGTACGTCAATGGGTATATTCAGACGATTATACGCTCAGTTTAGAGGAATAGTAGGAGACAGTGAGCAATTAGGAGACGATGTAACTCCATGATCGATCCTTGATGAAATATGTAAAATTTTATAACTCTCATACTAAAATAATATCCTGGGGTATCCTTACTTCCCTCCGGCGGGCCTATGTGAGGACTTGTGCCCCAAACAGTTGCTAGTCGATGATTTCTTCGAGTGCATAGGATATTTGTTTGCTCAATATAATCGCCTCCTAATCAGTTTAGTATACTCCTGACGTTGACATACAGTTTTTAACGTCTTTTAAATGGTGGTGGTAGTTTGGTTACTTCATTCAGTACTAATAAATACACCAATATTTTGACAGACAGAAACAAAGACAAAAGTGGCAACTTTTTTGCTGGAATTATTAGTAGTGATAGTATATTAATAATATGAGCTCCATATTCTCATCAATATACTCATTCATATCAAGCTATAGTCCTATTGGTGGTCAACAGCCATACCAAACAGAGGTTGCAAATCTAAGCACGAGAGATAGAGATACATTAGTAAATGAGATTGCAAATAGTGTAAATCACGAAGAAGTAGAAGGTAGTTTGGCAGAGCTTGAAATAACTCTAGCAGAGTGTAACTCATCTCTTGAACAATTTGATAAAAAGGAACGTTTCTTAGGGGTGCGTATAAACAGTTATAAAAAGTTGATGCAACAAAGAGAAACGCTAATGGCTACCTTGCAATCAACAACTAACACAAATGATGAAACGGATGAGTTGGAAAGTAAGCGGAGGGATCAACTCAATACGCTTAAGGCAAAGCATGCTGCTGATGAAAAGAGTTTACAAAGTGTTGTAGAGTTACACAAGGAGATTATATCTGAGATTGAATCATTACGAAGGAGGATAGCTGCTCTAATTGAGAAGAGGGATGACATTTTAAAGAACAGAGAACAGTGCAATGACTTTTTAATGGCCGCAGAAGAGTACAATCACGTTGTTTCATTAGAGGATATAGAATACAGTACCTAATCAATAACAAGTACAGTACACATAACACCCGTCTATCTTTTAATTGATCTTTTACAAACCCTTCTATGTCAGCTCTGCTTCCTCATTGTTCATACTCTCCTCTAATGCCAGGTCATCCTCTTCTTGATCCTGGTTATCTTCTCCATTATCTACCCCAGAGTCAGTACCATACATCAACGCATCTACTGATCTAATCACTTTTGGTCCTTCCCACAAATCCTTGAGCTCGCCTGCCCTGTGTCCAATATATACCATTGTCCCAAGACAGCAAGGTACCAAGTATAATAAGGCAGGTTGACCCATTTGCATCAGATATACGGCGGCATTTGCCATGGCCAAGCCGACAGCATAAGCAAAAACGACAGGTCCAAAGTAACCACTTCCACAACAACAGCACAAGAAGCAGAACGGATTCGACCAACCACTGGTATCCGGACAGGCGTTGTTGGCCACTCTTCCAGATCCTCCTGATATGAGACCCATCAAACGCTTACTCTCATCATATCGCGATGCAAAGCTCAATAACAATCCGGGCAGGACGATATCACCAAGGCCAAGCATACTGCATCCACCCTGATAATCACCAAGTCTTGGAATGGCAAACAACATTGGCAGCGGATCACCGCCCTTGCAATTAGCATCAGAGGGATACTTCTCACACCAACTCGGATCGGCCTTGGCAGGACCACCACTTGTGGCAACATTTACCATAATACTCTCACCATGCTTCGTTAACAATGGTGTCACAAAGACGAAGAAGATATCATAAAAGAATGCCACAATAAGTAGAATTGCACCAACCTTGATGGCATTCAATTTAATCGTCTCCAGGAAGAGCATACACATGCATAATCCAAATATATCTTGAATAACCCAATAGAAAACAAGTGTATCTGGATGTGGAATAGTAAATGCTACCCATAACCAAGTCGCTCCTGTACCATAGGATATAATCAACGCGGCAATATCAAGTGGTGCAATAGGACCAAAGAAACTCCATAAACATGCTAAACAATGTCCTTTTATACCACCCCGTAATGCCTCACGTGTTGCATTCTCCTCCGACAGACAAGACATGTTCGTTAATGGTCCATGCCATTTCAACTTACGACATAATGCCGTCAAGCCCGGATGGACAATAATTTGTGCAAATGCACCCGAACAACCAAATGCGTACATGATTTTCACAACATTATAAATCTTGAAAAAGAATAATACAAGCAGTGACGTTGATGCCATGACGATGAAACCAACGGCATGTCCAGCAGTTAGTTCTAATGATTCTTCTTGATGTGGTGATATGGCGGGTGTGCTTGCTCGGATGATGGCGGCGTCATCACTTGGGTCTTCACGATAGATGGTACGTTCTTCACCACCCTCACCTCCTGGATTACTAGTTTCATTACTTACTGGGTCCATAGTCATGGTGCCTCGAGCAGGTGATGACGGGGGTGTATTCGATCGACTCCTCGCACCTCCACTATTCCCTCCACTTCGTTGTTGTACACGACGTGTACCATTCTCACCATCACCATTATTATCATGTTCCTGACGTGCCTTCAACTTACGCTGCATAACCACAGCCTTACTAACTTTACGAATATCAATAGATGAATGATAACTAGCAATCCATGCAACGAAGACACCAAATGCCCATATAATTACTGCACTTGGATTATATTCTGGTTTGTATCGTTGATAGATGCTAATGACAATTGGATCACTCCCTTTTGAGTTGGAGGATACACCTTTTACTAAATCTAATAATTCGGTAGATTCCTCCATGGTAATATATACTGCTGGAATTGTTACCTCGTTTACTTGATCTTTGGTACGGTTTGGTAGTGTAGTATCGGAGAATAACCATACATGCATATCCCATGCACAGCATGCCTCATATTTCACACTACCATCATCTTTTGTTTCATTATTACCAGTAACTAAACAACGTTGACTAGCACAACTATTCACAAAGCTTTTAGTATCATCTTGTGTAACATCATACTTGACACATAAATTATTTTCCGATTTACCCATTAACAAATCATCATTCTGTTTATTATACCCACCTGGCATTTTGACAAAGTCCAAACTCTTAAACTCTCCTTCAGGAATTAATGCCTTGCTATAATCACAATCATAATCATACTTATTCCCTGGCCACAAAACATCCTGATTAGTATAATCAGTACGTGTCTTAGCATCATTACATTCCTCATTATTACAATCTAAGGTAGTATTTGTATAATTTAATGAATATCGTGAACTTAATGTACCGTAAATTATAATGGCAGAGGCACCTAAATGTTGTGCTGATAATGCTTTCGATTCGAAAGAGCATTGTCCACGTGGTACTAACATTACTGTATTTGTATATTTCTGTTTGTTATTAGTGGTTGAAGTTGTGTAATCACTCCAACCTTCATGTTCATTACATAAATATTCATCATCCACAGGTGGTAAGGCAGGCGTAACACCTACTCCGTTAATACGTGAATTACCAGAAGAACCAGCTTCTAAGAATGAGTTATGTCGTTGTTGATATTTAGCAACTTGGCCACCAAATGAGGCTTGGGAGGCGTAGAGTGTTATTGCGTTGGAGACTGCTGTTTCGGGGAGGTAGATGTCTATTGCTGCTGTTGGTAATATGGCTACTGTTGATTGTGGTAATAAGAGTAATAGTAGTAGAGTTGTTGTTGTTGCAAAGAGTAATGATATTGGAGAAGGTAGATCAGCCATGTTGATAGTTGATGCACCGACTTATATGTGTTTTTGTATGATTTTTTTTGCAATGGGCCGATGACTGAGCGGAACACTACCCGCTTGACGCTTTTATATGCTGACGAAGGGTGTTGTGGCTTTGTCTCTAAATGCTTGCCGCGTTACTATCAAATGGTGCTAGATTGTGTATTGTCATTGTTGGTCGTCATATCGACTCCCAACTAATATAAAAGACTCCCAATTAGATATACCCTCAACTCTCATAAATAACTTGGTTTGTGCATGTGCATGGTTTGTGCATGGTTAATGGTTTGTGCAAGAAGTTTGTGCACAAGGATTATTAACGGCGTGTATTTATTTTAGAATAAACTTATCGCGTATATATATAAAAGTACGATATTGGCTACGGCATTATAACAACCATGTCTAACCGTCGAAGGAGAGATATAACTAACCAAACACAGCCTGAAGATGTAGCCTTGATTGCACCTATGTTACTCGAAGCACTAGGTGATTCGTTTAGTGACGGCAGGAGGAGTATGAGGAGTATTGCTAATCCAGAGGACAATGCCTTCTTAAATTTAATGAGGGATCAAATGAGGAATAGGGGATTTGACTTTGACGATAATGGGAAGATCAAAGAATACAAAAAGACAGTTTATGTAACAGTATCTTTCAAAAAGCAAATTCGTAAGGCATGTTCTTCCATTCTAAGTAGTAGTAGCATTGATATTTCAGAGGCAAGATTAGGGTATGAGACTCTCATGGCAACAAATGGAGAAAGATACATTCCCGTGCATTTGAAAACTAAAAGATGTGGACAAATAGAAAGAGCAATTACAATTATTGAAGAACATGTAGGTGGCTTGGAAAATATACATTATAATATTAATCTCGCAACTAAGGAACATGAAATTATATATGTCAAGGCATCTGCTAGAAGGAACTTGAGGATTGGGGCAATTAAGAGTGGATCACATGTTGATAACATATACATTGATTATGAAAGATTGAAGGCATCAAACGGAGAGGCATATGTATTAGTGGATATATTAGGGAGTGGAGAAGCCATACAGAAGGCAATTGTGATGATTAAAGAACAAGTTGGTGTGGATAATTATGAGATAGATATTGATCTTCTAGATGATACGAGTGAAGATAATAAGAAGAAGGGGGTACCCAATACCGTTAATAAGGAAAATGAGAAACAACATGAGATAAGGGAAAAGATCAGGAATGGAATCAGTAATAGGGAAAATATGATCCGCGAAAATGAAGCCCGTAACAAAATATTGGACTTTGTCATCGTTCTTGGAATAGTGATGATTGCTCTAACGGTTACTATGAACGTTTCGACTGATTATTGGTTTATCAAAATGAGCAAATTTAGTATACAATTTATTAAAGCAGCCACGAATGGATGTAGACTGGCTGTGCAGAAGGCATTTGTATTGACTCAAGAAGGTGGTAGTATAGACCATGTTAATTGGACGATCAACTATGGACGGGAATGGCTGCAATACGGACGGGAATGGCTGCAATTGAGATATGATCAGGTACTGCTAACGATGAAGTACTTCTCAATGATGGGGTGTTTTATTTTTGCGTTAGAGCGTTACCAGGCAAAGAGAGTACGGCATCATATAATCTATGTCAAATCTTCCCAGTCAAACATTATCACCGGAAAACAGGGTCGGAGAAAGAGAAAGGGGATTATTAACAAATCAGGTGTTGAAGATATCCAAATCAATACACTATCCGATAGTGATGATTACTTATCAGTACATGTGGTAGGGAATAGGCAGTCTGTACAAAAGGCAATTGCATTGATTCGAGAAGCAGTTGGTGTAGAAAATGTGACAGAGGAATATGTCAGTACTGATCAGTCATTGAGATCTCAACCAACTCAAAACTTATCTTCGTCCACGGCGGTTGCTGCAGATATCTCGACTGATTCTGAAGCTCGACCAAATCAAGAAGATAGTGAATTAGAATACGAGGTTAGTGCACAACTTACACTGGATAACGTTAGTTCCGATACCCCAGAGGCTCAAGAGCAAAACAGCAGTATGCCTGATACAGAGACGGCTTCACAAGAAGAACAAAGCACAATGCACGATGATATCCATATCCTCGTTACTGAAGATGACAACGCAGCTGCTGATGAATCTTCTACACCCCTCAAAACTGATCCAGTAGAGGACGAGGCTGTGACCAGTACTTTAGAGCAACCGCAGACAGTCAAAGATGAAGTCCAATTGCCACAGCAGGAGTGTGTACCAACTGAAATCGGCATCAACACTTCTACACAAGGTATGACCACTGGCCGTGAAACAATCACTGAGTCTTCTATGTCAAGCTTCAACGACGGAAGCAAAGCATCCAAGGAACTCTCTACTTTCACTTTGAATGAGAATGATCCACTACTCATCTTCTTAAGATCACAACATGCATGTATCAGAGGCAGCGTGGACGATTTCTATACTTGGCTAGTCAAATCGGAGTATATTGACTCTATGACAGCCTTGAAGGAGGCTGTTTGTGACGACGATTATTACAACGATACAATGAAGGTTGGTAGTGGTAGTTCTGGTGTCAAAGTGTTCAAACGGAAGGTATTCAAACGTGCCTTATCAGAGTATGAAGAAAATGGAAACAAGGCACCAACAACAGACCTTAATGATCCTCCTGAGGAGCTCGTATGTCCCATAAGTCTTGTTCTTATGACAAACGATCCTGTTGTTGCGTCTGATGGTATCACATATGAACGTGAACATATTGAAGATTGGTTTAAGAAGAACAAGGCCAAGGGTAGCGTTGTTTACTCTCCAGTACACGGTACAAAGTTGAAGAATCTGACATTGACACCACACATTGGCACTAGGAATATGGCAAGAGCATTCAAAGAAAAGAAGTAGGAAGTACAGTATAATCTATGGGAAAGGTGAAGACTGAGGCGAGGAATATCTTATAGATGTTTACATTATAATTCAAACAGTTCATAAAGCAAGTAAACCTCTTTACAACTACTTAAATGCTAGCTCCTTTCGACTATGGAGATATCCAGTATCCAACACTACTCTAACGATTTGAGGTACCTTTGGTATCCTCCCCCTCGTCGGATTTTTCTTCAATCACTCTTTCACCATTCATCTCATCGATAATAGGGTGTTTGTAATGGCGAGGACAAAGGAAGAGCGAGAACAACGGCGTCTTGAGGCCAAGGACCGTGCTGCTAAACGCAAGGCCGCAAAGTTAGCCGCCAAAGAAGCTGGTATCGATATTAATGATACCTCTCAAACAACAAAGAAATTAGATCACAATGAATTGAACACCAAACTCAAAGAATGCAAAGAAAACAATACTAAATTACCTCTATTGAGTTTACCAATTGATGCATTGGCAAAGATTGTACGGTTTCTACCCGCTTGTGAATTTGGTGCACTAGGTAGTACCTGTACGTCATTAAATAACACATTAGGTGGATGTCGAATTGCACATATTAGTAGTAGATTAATGAGGAGAGTAGACGAAGATGGGAAACAATCATCATGTGGATCAATGTGTTTGGTTGGTGGATTGCAATTGTGTAGTGGTCGGAAAGAAGCACAGGTGAGTTTTTGGTAGAGATTATGATTGATTGATTGAAAAAGTGTGCTTACATTTTATTCATCATATGAAAGGACATATTGGATAGATCACTAACAAGTGGAGGAGAAACAAATAGATTAATATCAAAGAAGATGAAACAATATAACAAAAAGAATCCAGGTAAAGAAGATGGAGAATGTGATGAATATCCTGCATATGCAAGGTTTGTCGAAGAGGCTACAATCGGTTACTCAGCAATGCAATGTAGTAGACATGGAGTTTTCCCGACACACTGTCAAGGTCGATTTGTATCTTGCTCTCCAGAGCATACACTTCTGAGACTAGGCGGTGGTGGTAATACACATTCTGGAGCTGGAGGCTCAGGCTGTACTGCTTGGGGAGTGGGCAAAAGAGGGCAGCTTGGTCAGGGGAAACGAGAAGATGAACCAGAACCGAAGATGTTATTGCAGAAGATTGGATACGGTATTCGAATTGTTCAAGTCAGCGCTGGTGGCGGATTGGTGAGAGTCGCCCATTCTCTTTTACTCACGAGTACAGGACGAGTTCTTTCATTTGGTACCGCTCAATATGGAGCGTTGGGCCATGGCTTTGATGCAGGGAAACAGCTAAGTGATTGTCTAAGACCTCGATATATCGATGCTTTGAAAGATACCAAGTGTATTTGTGTCTCTGGAAAGTCCGCGTTTGTATTGTATTGTTTTGTTGTGTGAACTCGTGTGTTTTTTCATTGCCTTTGCAACCCACATGCACTAATAGAAAATGCTTCTCCTCTCTTTCATCACATAAACTGTGAAACGCGAATCTTCCAGCTGGCGAACTCCATTCAGGTTGTGTCACTATTGACGGTGATGTGTATACTTGGGGAGAAGGATTTTGTGGCCAGTTGGGCCTAGGAGATAGAAGGCCACATTTACTACCTGAACAAGTCACTAAAGGTGGACTGGAGGATGAATGTGTATCAAATATTAGCTGTGGTTGTCGGCACACTCTGGTTACTACTGAAGAGGGTGAAGTCTTCTCTTGGGGACTGGGCCGATTTGGCGTTTTGGGTCGATCATATACGGACTTTACTTATAATAACGATGTAGGTATGGTGGTACCCGAAGGTGAAGAAGGTCACGTACAAGGTGCTGCAGCTGCAGGGCCTCCTCCTATGCCTCCTGAAGAAATGGATGCTGTCATTGCCGCCGCAAATGCTGACGGGGTAGAGATCAATGATTTAATGCATCAACTTGATGCTCTAAATCTGGTAAGATCATGAAAGATTATATTTGTGAGTATTGATTGATTGCTGATAGTACGAACTCTCATAAAAGTTTTGGTCACATCAGACACTAGACGATCCATCAAATCAGTGCTATCCCATGATGATAGATTCTTTAAAAGGGTTTAGAATAGTTGGTGTTTGCTCTGGTCATCGGCATAGTATGGTTCTCGATGAGCACGGTTGTCTCTACACATTTGGAAGCGGAGCCAGTGGAGCACTTGGGCATGGCGACTTGATTGGTCAAGAGTACCCAATGAAAGTCATGGAGTTTGGTAAGCTACTTTATTTCTTGACAGTTCCTATGTTTGCTGCAAATATCGATACTCAACTGCTTTTGCATAGACAATAATGATATCAGAATCCATCAGATGAGTGCCGGAGTAGATATCAGCATGGCTGTGTCGACAGAAGGGAAATGCTACGCCTGGGGGAAAGCAGCTGATGGACGACTTGGACTTGGTATCGAAAATAGAAATGTTACTATACCACAACAAGTTACTTTTGAAGGGGATGAAGAATTCAAGGTAGTTGATGTTGAATGTGGATATGTACACTCGCTCATTGTTGGATTAGATGGCTCAGTGTATGAGTGTGGAGGCGTCGGTACCGATGGAAAAGAAGATGGGCAGCAAGACTTGAGCCGCAATAGTGGCAAAGTTGGTTATCCCTCTTTATTACAAGGTCATAACATTTGGCATAGAATTGCCGAGCCTAAAGAACTTGTCAAAACACAACAAAAGTGGCAAAAGTATGGCAAGTATGAGCTCAAGGGGAGGAGCAAAATGATGGCAGAAAGATAGTAGAAGTGTCTTGTTGGCTAACTTAAAGGTATCTACAAGCCTTCAACAAAGCCGCAGTCTTTTGATTTGATCATGATCTAACTAGATTGTACTTTGATTGTTTGTGATTGTTCATCTACCAGAACTGATACCAAGGCTTGAGAGATGGCAAGGTGACTCCCAATTCAAGTAGTCTTGAGAAGGCGGAAGCAAAGTCCTTAAAGAAGGCATCCTCATTTTTTGAATACAACTCGACAACCTTTTTAAATGCTGGATCTTGAATAAGCACCATGTCTGAGGGCAACATCATTAACTTGCCAGTAGAATCTTCAAACTGATCAGGTCCTTCCCAGGGTTTACCGTTATGAGAGACCTTTGGCGACCACCGCTCTTCTACTAACAATCGGAAATACTCGTTACTAAAGGTGTTTTCCGCAAAGGTCCATGGACCCCAGTATCCCGAAGCCTCCGTGTGGCAACGTCCTAAAGCATGGGCTCCTAATAGAGCTACAATTTCCCGATCATTAAAGCCGTAACCTTTTCATCATTAATCGATCAGTAAAGTCAGAATTGATATGATTTCAACATACAGCATTCATGAAAAGGAGGATATAAACTCACCATAAAACACATCCCTGACATGTTGAATAGTATCCTTTATCGAGCCCTTGTCAGCATCCGGAAGACGGCACACTTTGGGAGATGTTTCTCCACTATCGGCATCAGTCCTCCCGAGACGAAATGGAATCTTTGGTCCACCTGATTCTTCCACCGCTACAACTCCTGCCAAAGATCAAGT
>Ga0214480_100263_pt1 | contig 26390 bp, 17 predicted proteins | sample M1_20Mar14CPVII9_3_FD_165042 | JGI IMG/M metagenome (GOLD analysis project Ga0214480, IMG submission 165042) | Marine eukaryotic communities from Monterey Bay, California, United States - M1_20Mar14CPVII9sort6BwellE17 | ecosystem: Environmental > Aquatic > Marine > Unclassified | place: USA... | reverse complement strand
CATCAACAATTGCGTAAGGGATTGAGAGATCAGTGAGTAGATCGAGACAATCCTTCTGTTTGACAGCCTGACTAACATCGTGTACGCCTTTCGAGATCAACACAGTCAGCCGTGCTTCTGGTGCTTCAGCAACTGGAGCTTGACTATCAGCAGATACGATCACTTCTTCAACAGGAGCAGCTACATCATCTGCTTGTAAACCGATTACATTGTCAACAACAATAGCCTTCAAGTCTTCAACAGTCTGGCTGTTCAACCAGTCGTATCCACCAAGAAACTTGTGACCACTAACTTCATCACATGAAAAGATCTGGGGGTAGTTACCACGGACGCCAGAGACTGCAAACAGTCCATCTCGTTCCTCTTTTTGAGAAGCATCCATACCATCGACGATAGAGTATGGAACTGAGAGATCAGAAAGTAAATCTAGTGCATGAGACTGATTAGCAGACTGCTTGTAGTCATAAACACCCTTTGAAATCAATACAATCAAGCGCTTTCTCCCCTCCACTAGAATTTGTTTGTCGGTAAAATCATCCTCTACTGATGTATCACTATTCTTCTTGGCAAGCGATCTTTGAAGGGTATCATCTTCCATCAAAGGAGATAGATCAGACACAGCATTCATCCTAACTAGAGGATATTCTTCATTCGCTGGTACTAATACGTTGGGTACGCCATCTGCGTTGTTCTCAGATACTTTCTGCGTTTCATCCTTACTTAGTTGAATACCAACATTTTCTTTGTCCTGATCAAAAGAAAAGTCTTTCATATCCATACATTCATTAGATGACGCGGGGGATAAATAGATTGTGTTCATTTCGTCATTATCCTTGAATGTAACACTCTTAGGACTAACTTTCAAATCCTTGTGTAGAGGTTGGGCATTCATGCAGTTGATCAGTTCTTGAGAAGCAGCATTATAAATCTGTTCTGTTGATGATGATGGCGATGATGACCAAACGGCTGCTGTGTTCTTCTTGTTATTATAAGCTGCACGGTTACGAGCAATGGGATTGATCACAGCAACCTGGTCACTTGGACGATTACCTCCTCCTCCCCGACATTGCGCGTAATCATTACCAATCTTCTTTGATAATCGTTTGTTCTTTCTAAAGACACGTGAGGATGCTCTATTGTTTATATTATTAACCAATCTTTTGTATACCCTACCTTTGCTAGTCTTTGTTTTGATAGGAAGTTCAGCCATGCGTGCACACTTTCTTTCCAATCCCCATTGTGAAGCAACAGAGGGTGGAGAGTTGATGCTACTTTTGTTGGTATTAGTCGGTGATGATGATAAACTCCGATTCCTCCTCTTTGATGGTGACGTAAGTACCGATTTTTTCTTACTTCCCCTTCGACGGTTACGCGTCGATGCGGCAACAATAAAAAATGATGAATCATCAATTGGAAAGTAGTAATTGTAAGCAATGAATTATGCGACGCAGGTAAATACGCCAAGGAAGTATGCTTGTAGTGGAGAAATGATGGTATACGGCCAGGAATTATCCAATGAATAATTGGTTGTGTGAAGATGAATGTGGTGAAGATGACGAACGCCCATTGTGATATATTATAAATATGAAGTAGTATTCCGCTTGTTATTGTATTAATCAATGTCAATGCCTTCCAATATCGATAGGTTGTGTCAAAAAAAGAGCCTCCCATTTTCTTGAATCCCGGTTGTTCATGAATCACTGATCACATACTCCCACATTGTACCCTACTACCGACTGCCGCCGTCTCTAGCACAACCCATGCTGCCGCCGCCGCCAATATATATACGCGTATTGGACGGCATTTACGAACTGGCTTCTAACTTCTCCCCCACAAAAATAAGTATCATATTGTACATAGGAATTAGTAGTGACAGGATCTCTTTATGTCACTACACTCTAACGAACAAACATGCCCATGCAAATCACAACATTGGTTTAGAGGTAGATATATACGATAGAGAATGGAATCATCGGCAGACGAGGACGTACCAATAACACGAGAGCTTATCAAAAGTGTAGCTCCAACAGGTTTTGCCGTCATCGCCTTTGCTCTTGCCTTTATAGGATGTGTACAATGCAATGTTATCAAGTTCACATCAACCAATGGCTTTGAAAGTGATAAACCACTGACTATTCAATTTGGCTTTTGGACGCATGAAGATTTACAGATATATGAATACTCAGATACAAATACCAATGGTACATATTCAGTACTATCTTGTACAACATATGATGACCTAATAACCATGGAATCGATGTGGAAAGTGGCTGCTGTATTTTCATTTCTACCACTAATACTCGGCGGTATTCTATTCATCTTCATGTGTTGCAAAACATATAAGATCGGTAGTGCATCTGTTAGTTGGGCTGATAGTGTCGTCTACCTATTGGCATTTTTATTTCAAGGTTTGAGTATAATGTTCCTTGATACGACGGCATGCAAAGATAATCCTGTCATTACGGATATTAGTGACAAATTCAATGGGTTGACATTTCAAGATACTTGTTCTATTAGTACTGGAATGCGATGTATTATTAGTGCGGTGGTATTCTGGTTTCTAGCAGCATTTGCATCCGCTTATGCATACAAGAGTAAATTGAATAAGGACCATTCCCCTATCACACAACCGCTTATTGGAGATTCTGTTTTGTATTAAAAAGGGGAACAGTAACGAAGGGGACTAGGTTGTGATCGAAGATATGGTTGTAGTAGAGAAGTAAAAGGTAGTAAGGCTGTGAAATAGAATACTTTATCTAGATACTTCTATCAACTTTCGATCGAACCAAATCAAACTGATGAATAGCACTTAATAATGCAAAGCTCACAATGATGTGGGCCTTATACCACGCTTCAACGACATCGTAATAGACTATCTCTATACAAGTCTCTATCTTGCTTCATTTATCAATGGAGCGAGGTATCCTTTGGTATCCTGATAGGATCTTTTATGATGTCCGAGTAGCGAGTGTTAGTTGCACGGCTAAGTTCAATCAATCTTACCATTAAGTCAAACGAGTAATACAGAGAATAGACATGAATATGGATTCTAATAATGGGAAGAATACTGAGATGAATACCAAAAGTACTAAGCCGGAATTAATGAGGTGGGAATTCAAGCAAACCATGAATCGACATGTTGAATTATCAGAGCGGAAATTTGATATCAATACTCTTCCAATAGATATGCGTCGTGTCTACGATCATCTCGAAAAACAATTTGGTGAAGAATACGGTTTGTTGGTCATCTTTTCAATGCGTACAGCCATAGAGTTGCATAGAGCATGGCACATGACACTACTCTCGAGTAAGATTCTACAACAAATTAAAGATGAGTTTGGATTAAGAATGACCTGGAAAGTCCGAGTTTGTGTTGTTTTGTTGTATGTTATGGTGTGTTCAATATGAAGACTCGACCATTCGAATACTTCATTTGAACTTAGTTTGCCTTTATGTGATTACCTTTGCAAACCGCAGTACTAACATATGTTGCAATCACTTCTCTTTCATCTTCATTAATTATGAAACGCGCATCTTCCAGGGAGCTAGGCGTTATTCGTATTAAATTCAGAGTTGAGGATGGAAGTTATGAACTTCATTTTCGTGTTCCATACGACTATGATTCGGAATATCAAGACATCTATTATAGGATTGGTAAGTATTAAGTATTGTTACCATTTGTATGTATAACTTATGTAAAATCACAAGAACCCACCTTGAATCATTTGTATTTAGTAATGGCACTCATCAATGGCCAGATTAACATACACGAAGCATTATTATACCAATCTGAGGCAAAAAAGGGTTTACATACTGCAAAATCTGGTTTGTTTCTTAGGTAAGGGACATTCGGGTCTAACATTGTGAAACCAAGATATGAATGAAAAATCGTGTGGTTGTGAAATGAGTTGTTTGTGCATATGATTTGGTTTTGGATACTAACCACCCTACCTCCTCTCTTCTTGCATATGCCTGTGGCCATTGTGTGGAATTAACTTCTGCTTCGCTTAGAGATTTTCCTGGACGATTGATGCTCTATCCACTGCAAGCAGGTAAGTGGAGATATGTCGACAATACATTATTTATGTTTTTCACTTACAAAGTTATCTTTGATCATGTCAAGCAACATGTGCGGTTATTTTCTTTAGTGGGCAATGGCTAGATGCAGGAGTGGCTGCGGTGTGTGGACTCGCAGCGGGATTACTTGAATACTTTCTGAGCTATGTGGGTGGTCAAGCTAAGGTTTTGATTGATGTGATAGTGGGTCTATCAACTGGCGTCATCGCTGGACTTTGGTTCAAGTATGGAGGTAATGAAAGTGGAAGTGATGTGGAGGGTGATATATGCCTAAGCTCTGTATTCCTAGGGACTCTCTACTGGTTCTTCTATGGTACGGCATTTGTAATTGGACTGCTAGAAATCATTGCTGGTGAATTGGAGACAGGAGTCACCAGGTTCGTAGCGGTATCAGTCAAGACTTTTGTCCTATCGCTTGGGGCTAGTCTTGGATTGATGCTGGCAGTCCAAGGTGAGGCTTCAAAAACGTGGTACTCGTCAGAGGAGAATTGCAACAAAGACTTTGTCAGCGGTCAGCCTTGGAGAATCCCACTCTACCTACTCTGCTCAGTTGCTGTGCTTGGACAATATCGACTACCAATCGCACAATATTGGCAAGGTCTTGTCATCCAGCTTATTGCCTATGAGGTTCAGTACTTAGTTGTAAATGGAATTGGAGAGTACTTTACGCTCGACCATCTCGATACTGCTGCATCAAACATAGCAGGAGCTGCTGCTGGTGTTGTGTCTTCATGTGCTCTTAGTTGGTTGATCAGTAAATGTCGTGTGTTTTATAGTGCACGACTTCTTCAGAAGGAAGAGAATCCTACAAGAATGGGAACGGTCATTTACAAATTCATGCGTTACTCAGTCAAGGCGTGGTCATGTCTTGGAGTTGGCAGACAATCTGATATACTGAAGCATGATATGGAGGAGAAGATAAAGGTACAAAAGAAAGAATTGAATGATCCTCATCATCCACGTGACCGCATCAACCTGCCAGAGGAAGAAGAAAACTTGGTCCTTGAGACTATTGTATCATCACAGGATATCAACATTTGGGCTATCTTGATGCCTGCAGTGTACCAGCTCGTTCCAGGAAGTATTATAGCTCGAATGTGGTTCAATTCAATATTTCCACCTCTTCCATTTAGATTACAAGCAGAAAAGGTCTTGAACTCAGAGGCAACTTACTGGCAAAACTGTCAAGTGATGGATAATGATGAAATACAATGTGAAGATACAAAACAGAGCCTCTTGAATGTACCTCAGGATTCACAAGATAGCGTATTTTCTAATCTGATGGGTAAGTTATCTAAATGGAGTGATTGCACTTTGCTTGTATTCAATATCTTACACTCGCCCGCTTGCCATCTTTATCCATACACAGTCATCTCTACCTCTCTTTCTCTTGGACTCATCTTTGGCTTTGCCATTTGTCAGATTTACACTTTCTTTGTTGGAAAGGTCACTGGATACTGCAAAGATGAAACTGATGAACAAATTGCGCTGAGGAAACGCCGGCAAGATCTAATGGAGGGTATGTATACGCAGGCTACATCACCTGCAGATGACCCCGAGTCTATACATGAAAGTGAAAGAGAAGAAGCAATCGTAGAGGTTTCGTCTGGAGGAGATGCATGAGTTGGCTAGAGATGAACTGGATGATTGATGTTGTGATTGTAGTCTGGGGGAGATGCACGAGTGAATAATTGAGTATGAATTGTACTAATGTTTGCATTTGTTTGAATAGATAGGTAAGAGAAGAAGATAGATAAAGAATATATGCTACCGTGGATCTATGTTTGATTGTGGAAAGCAGTTCCTTTCAAAGATACCTCTGTGGGTATCCTTCCCTTTTAGTCCGCGACTCTCAGCATAAAGTTAGTTGATGTTATGTTAGATGTTTGATGTGTCAGCACAATTGCAATATGGTACCATCCTTTCTCTACTGTCGACGACGAGTTTTCCCTGCTGTACTATGGCGGCGACTCATATTCGTTATCGCCTTGAAACCAATAACATATTATGCTTTTCAACCTATCAACAATTACTATGATAATATCTTATGCTCAAATTACCATCACCACCAATTATTAGCAGCATCTCGGTCCTGCAAGACATCTATATTCTTATCAAATGAATGTTCGACACAAGGATCGTCTGCGGTGAAATCCTTAAATCCGCCTCTACATACCGATGCAAAGACATTGCAACTCGTAAGCTTTTACAGATTCGTGTCAATATCACAGCCGGATATAATAAGAGATGAACTATTTGAACAATTGAAAACAATAGAAGGATTGCGAGGTACAGCATACATATCGAAAGAAGGAATAAATGCGCAATTCGCTGTACCGCCAGGTAATCTAGAGACACTCCTACAAGCATTTAGAAAGAAGAATGATGATTTACCGTTTGATATGTTTGAGAAAACTCCACCAAATTTAGGAAGCGTAGTTAACATTGATACACTCACATTTGATAGATTGATAGTACGGACTAGGGATCAAATCTTAAGAGATGGTATAGCCAATATCATAGATGAAGAAGGGAAAACAACAACATTAGATTGGAATGATTATGGTACTGAATTATCCCCGTTGGAATGGGATGAACAATTACGACAGAATCCAGACGTCCAACTACTAGATTGCCGAAATCATTATGAATCAGAAAAAGGAACTTTTGCTTCAGCCAAGCCATTGAATACACAAACATTTTCGGAGACCTGGTCAATACTTGACTCTCAGGTAGAAAAACAATCGATAAATACTGACAAGCCAGTTTACATCTATTGCACTGGAGGCATTAGATGTGTGAAAGTCGGAGCATACATGAAGCAAAAACTAGGGATAAAAGACGTTAGAAGTCTCAAGCATGGTATTATCGGATATGAGAAGTATATAGACAGTAAACATAAGCAGGAAGGAGAAACAAGTCTCTGGGCGGGTGAAAACTTTTTGTTTGATAAGAGACGCACGGCAAAAGAGGAAGAAGACAAAGAGTCTTGAATGAAGAAGATGGTGCCTTTTCAAGTGACATATGAGATCACTTACTTCTATAACAAATTGCCTTAACTATGTTTCAACCTCTTGTTTCTCAAAGATTGAGCAGAATACAAGGCAATGTTCACATTTCCATCTGTAGGGTCAGGCGTCCCTAAGTCCTCTAACAGCTCAAGCACCCAAGTACTCTTTTGGAAAACATTATTAATCTTCACTTTGTAATCAACACGTCGACTCATGAATACCAATGCTTGTACCTTGCCTGCCTGGCCAAACAATCCCTTGCCAGAGTTGGGGTCTCCTTCCGGGCCTACTAGAATTGTCTTGAGTGCATTAGGTGGTGTCATGTAAACAGTAAGAAGCTCTCTGAGCATATCCCAGTGTTGATGTTCCGTACCTGCAAGCATAGCCACAGACCGCAATGCCTCGACATCTCGTGATAGTTTGACAGCTCCTACCATGGATATGTAATAATTCTGAAGAAGTCTCGTCACAAGGATGTCATACAATCTCATTGACAAAGCCGTCCAGAATGCAGAAAGTGATTTTTGTGTAAGAGCTGCTTGAATATGAACAAATTGTGCTCTGAGGCAGAAAGTCAAGGATTTGACAGCCGGACTATTAGCGTTCTCCAAAGAAGATCCAGCTGGCACTGCATATGGGCCCTGCAATTGAGATTTAAAGCAATGTTAGATTATGATTGAAAGAAGTTATCACAGATACAAGAGAAAAGAGATATATACTCACTCTACTTTTGCTTCCTTTGTTTTTCATCATACTCTTCATTATACTTTCACCACCTGCAACTAACACCCATTGGATGTGTGTACTTATGGTATCAAGTGCTCGTAAGATGGCCGTCTCGCCTCTATCCTCCAATTCTTGGAAGAAATTTACTCGTTGATCCTTGGCAAGGGTTAGACTAGTATGGCTACCAGTAGCAACGAGGATTTCCCACACTCGTTCGCTACCAACACGTTGTTCTGCCCACAATTCGCGGTCGAATGCCTTCGCTCCAGAGTGTATCCTCTCGATTCCCACCCAGAAACTACCGTCCACTCCTAGATCTGGAGCTGGTGAATTCTCATCGAAAGGTAGATTTGGTGGTGCTGATGGAGGGCTAGTATCCAATAGATTTCCAAGCACTTCAATAACAGGAAACAAGAGAGATTCGCCGTAAAAAGTAATCATTTGTGAATAGATGCCAGTAATGACTCTTGCAGTTGAGTCCATATCGCCAAATCCACCACCTTGCCCGACTCCAAACATGAGACGACATCTAGCTAATGAGTCGGTAGCATGCATAAGTGGTTGACGAAGAACACTCTGTTTTAATGGGCCATTTAATAAACCAGCAAATCCAACCTTCTTCAGATGATGTTTATCCAAAGGCATGACTGGGGCAACATATGTGGCAGGCCCTCCCCCTGGATGACTGAGCGCAGTATTATGACGTGACTTGTCAGATTTTCCAGGCATAACAAGCTTGGCTCCTGCGCGATCAAGGCAGTAGCAACATTCATGATGAAGTAACCGAAGCTCGAGGTTAAGGTATCCTCGTCGATGACTACTGCTGAGTGACATTTCCTGTGTAGATAAAAACTGTAGTAGGGATGAGACTGCTCTTGCATTTTCATCACTCACAGCTTGGTCCTCTTCAACACTATAATTGTATGAATATGAAATGTGAGGCAATGTGTAAATAAATCAACTAACAAACAAAGATAAACATACCTGTCTCCATTACGTCCAATCTTGCCAGTAGGGGTAAGCATCGTCTGAGCAGAATCCTTAAGCATGGTGAACAGACCAGCTGCCTTCTCGTGAACCACGACGAAAGTATCGAGCTTCTTTGTTCCAGCATCGAAATCTCCTCTTCTGTCGATACTCTCCAATAAATCATTAATTCGTGCACTTAATCCGTCATGTGGATCACTAATGACACGTTGAAGCAAGGCCCTAGCGACTTGGAAAGGAATAGCATCAGAGAGGGAGGTAAGCTCAAACGTAACATCGCCTCCTTTGTCCATGTTTGCCAAACTGAACACATTGGCAATGAGTTGAAACTCAGCGGTGCATACTTCAATTGTTTTGTGGAAGAGATTGGACAACTTTTGTCTCATACTATCCATATCAAGCTCTTCTTCTTCGTCACTATCCAGGTCACTGTCGGAGTTAACTTCCTCTGTAGCTTGAAAGAGCAACTCTGGAAATCGAGCAGTGACTACCATTTGAACATAGCGTTTGTGTAATCCTCGTCCACCGTCGAAATTTAATAATGCCAGGGCAAGGTTACGTAAGACTATCCAATTTAATCTTCCTGTTTTTGTTGTTGCGTCGGGAGATGTAAAATCATAGGTGCCCCCTGCTGCATATATCTCTGCAAAGGAATCAATTAACCGTTCCTCTAATGCAACCGAGGTGCGTTGAATTAATCGACTGGTAACATCAAATCGATGACGAGATACTGGATCCAATAATGCACCACTTGCACTATTACCACGACTCTTAACAACCATTCGTAATGACTTGAGAGCACGGGAAGCCTCCAAACTATTCTCTGGTCGGGTGAATAGTGGATCCATTCTTGATGATGAACTAGGAATGGTACCTCGAACTTCCTCGCGTACCTGTAGAACTTCACCGGACTCTTCTTGCTCTGCCAAGGTCTCCATCATCCACCATTGTCTAATTAGCAACGCAGCATTATCACATTGTCGTTTCTTTGCTTCGGCCACTTCAAGCTGCTGCCCGATTTTTAATGCGGCCTTCCCATTTTCACGAAACTGTTCTTCAATCTTTTCAGATTGATCAGCAGCACGATTTGCAAGCAGTGTGTGTGCCTCGAGTTTAATATGATATGTATCTTCTGCCTCGGCCATGGCATCAGTTGCATCACGTACTGCAAGGGAGGTTTGATCTGTAAGGGTTGAGCAAGTCTGAGATGCTTGAGATAGGGCCTCCAATAGTTCATCCTCCTATTGTGAATTTTTTTGTTGTTGTTGTTGTTGTATTGTTAGAATATATAAATCATGTTGTACAAAAATAAACAATCACATGAATAAGAAACTAACTCACCCCATCACATCCTTCAATTAACTTCTCCATAAGTTTAAGCAAATCAACACCGCTTTCCTCAGGACAATGAACGTACAATTCCACCGCCCTTTGCCATCTTGCTAATCTTTCCCTCGAAATTTCTTCTGGTGTACCTTCAATAGGTGTATCAATTAATCTAACAATGGTTGCAGCTTCCTTCTTTAATGCTTCAGATTTAGCATCCCATTTCTTACGACGTTCAATACGTTCTCTCCAAGATGTAACCTCTCTACTACTACTACTACTACTACCACCGCTACCACCACTTGCAGCTGCCGCTTGTTGTTGTGCTTCATTATACTTCCTCATACGTGCAGCATGATTGGCAGCGTCTGTATCGGCTGCTCGTATAAGCTCCTTAAAGGTCGACTTAGGGTTTTTATTCACAGCTTTTAAATTGTCTAACTTTGGTTCTTCATATCTAATTGCAGAAGAGGATGGTCCCGTAGCTGTTACTAATTCTAATGAGTTAATAATAGAGTGTGAGATGACCTTGTTTCAATTAAATTTCAATTGTGCATAAGATGTGCACTCTTTTGCAAACTATGCATATTCTTATGAAACACACAACAAACTATATACACAAATACTTACCTTCATCAAGAGTATCTAAATCATATAAACCACCAGTCGTTGTCATATACGGTGATGTAGATGATGAAGCAGGAGGAGGGGGTGGAGTTTTACTTTCTTCTTTCACACCACTTGCCTTGATGGACCAACCCATTTCTCCCGATGATCTTGGAGCGCCTTTACGCCGATTGGTAGACATATTTATTGTGGTATATTGTATCTAATGAGGATGGATGACACTGCCTCTATGAATCCAGTGCACATTATTAATTAAATGAAGTTTCATGGTAGTCTCATTGAGAAGAAACTTCTTTTAAGACATAAAGAAAAAGAGAGGAGTGAGGAGATGAGGCAGGATGGAGGCCTGGAGGCATGAATAATCATATGTAGGTAATACATAACAGTAGTACATATCAGTAGCATAAGAGTATGGGTAAAGGAAGCAGTGTTGATTCGGCCACAAATACCTCATCTTGCAATTTACCCTCATTAATTGTTTTTGACCTTGACGATTGTTTGTGGACGCCTGAAATGCATGAGCTCTCTGGACTTCCGACTATACCTATAGAAGGACCATTAGATCAAAATAATATCGAAACGTCGCCACTTGGTACAATTGGGATGAAGGTACGACGAGGACGTAGTGGTGGTGGTTGGGGTGGATATGGTAATGAGGAGGAAATAGTAGAATTATACTCAGAAGCTCGGTTAGTATTACGAGAATTGGCAATCAATCCAAAGTATAAAGATGTAGAAATTGCTGTGGCATCCACCAGTCTAGAGCCATCCTACAGTCAAGCATGCCTTGATGGTATTGAGATTATAGACGGAGTAACAATGAGAGATATGATATCATATGCACAAGTTGGTCGAACTGGACAGCTGACTTCTAGAAAAACGAGTCATTTTCAATTAATTCACGAGGAGTCTGGTATTGCATACGAAGATATGCTGTTTTTCGACGACTGCAACTGGGGTGACCATGTAGGTGATTTGTTTAATAAATACGGAGTGATTGGAATACGTACTCCAGAAGGTCTAAAGTGGGAAGACTTTCATCGTGGTCTTGAAAAGTATCATTCAGTAAAGAAAGGTGACACATCAAAATAGAGTAATAGATACTTGCGATTACAAATATTAAGTTCATGAACATATCATTATATCAGCATGTTAACCTTGCTTGTCTTTATCCGTTGCTGCCGCTGCTGCTCTCTTCTTCTCCAGTCTTCGAGCGTTTCTTCTTGCTTGTTTATCACTCTTCTTTTTACTACTTGCTGATTTATTGGCAGTTGTTGCACTACTTTTTGTGCCGCCACTATTACTGCTTTTTGCATTTCTCTGCAAATGTTCAGTACCTCCTCCCATTTGTTTCATCATCTTTTTCCGTCTTTTTGCTGAGCCTGACAACTTTTTCTTAGGTGGATTGTTTATTATTACTTCATTTGCTGTACCATTATTGTTGTTCCCTCTTTGAATCCGTTTCTTGTTCGCCTTGCCAACTAACTCACTCTCATCTGGTTTGTTTCTTAGGTAAGGGACATTCGGGTCTAACATTGTGAAACCAAGATATGAATGAAAAATCGTGTGGTTGTGAAATGAGTTGTTTGTGCATATGATTTGGTTTTGGATACTAACCACCCTACCTCCTCTCTTCTTGCATATGCCTGTGGCCATTGTGTGGAATTAACTTCTGCTTCGCTTAGAGATTTTCCTGGACGATTGATGCTCTATCCACTGCAAGCAGGTAAGTGGAGATATGTCGACAATACATTATTTATGTTTTTCACTTACAAAGTTATCTTTGATCATGTCAAGCAACATGTGCGGTTATTTTCTTTAGTGGGCAATGGCTAGATGCAGGAGTGGCTGCGGTGTGTGGACTCGCAGCGGGATTACTTGAATACTTTCTGAGCTATGTGGGTGGTCAAGCTAAGGTTTTGATTGATGTGATAGTGGGTCTATCAACTGGCGTCATCGCTGGACTTTGGTTCAAGTATGGAGGTAATGAAAGTGGAAGTGATGTGGAGGGTGATATATGCCTAAGCTCTGTATTCCTAGGGACTCTCTACTGGTTCTTCTATGGTACGGCATTTGTAATTGGACTGCTAGAAATCATTGCTGGTGAATTGGAGACAGGAGTCACCAGGTTCGTAGCGGTATCAGTCAAGACTTTTGTCCTATCGCTTGGGGCTAGTCTTGGATTGATGCTGGCAGTCCAAGGTGAGGCTTCAAAAACGTGGTACTCGTCAGAGGAGAATTGCAACAAAGACTTTGTCAGCGGTCAGCCTTGGAGAATCCCACTCTACCTACTCTGCTCAGTTGCTGTGCTTGGACAATATCGACTACCAATCGCACAATATTGGCAAGGTCTTGTCATCCAGCTTATTGCCTATGAGGTTCAGTACTTAGTTGTAAATGGAATTGGAGAGTACTTTACGCTCGACCATCTCGATACTGCTGCATCAAACATAGCAGGAGCTGCTGCTGGTGTTGTGTCTTCATGTGCTCTTAGTTGGTTGATCAGTAAATGTCGTGTGTTTTATAGTGCACGACTTCTTCAGAAGGAAGAGAATCCTACAAGAATGGGAACGGTCATTTACAAATTCATGCGTTACTCAGTCAAGGCGTGGTCATGTCTTGGAGTTGGCAGACAATCTGATATACTGAAGCATGATATGGAGGAGAAGATAAAGGTACAAAAGAAAGAATTGAATGATCCTCATCATCCACGTGACCGCATCAACCTGCCAGAGGAAGAAGAAAACTTGGTCCTTGAGACTATTGTATCATCACAGGATATCAACATTTGGGCTATCTTGATGCCTGCAGTGTACCAGCTCGTTCCAGGAAGTATTATAGCTCGAATGTGGTTCAATTCAATATTTCCACCTCTTCCATTTAGATTACAAGCAGAAAAGGTCTTGAACTCAGAGGCAACTTACTGGCAAAACTGTCAAGTGATGGATAATGATGAAATACAATGTGAAGATACAAAACAGAGCCTCTTGAATGTACCTCAGGATTCACAAGATAGCGTATTTTCTAATCTGATGGGTAAGTTATCTAAATGGAGTGATTGCACTTTGCTTGTATTCAATATCTTACACTCGCCCGCTTGCCATCTTTATCCATACACAGTCATCTCTACCTCTCTTTCTCTTGGACTCATCTTTGGCTTTGCCATTTGTCAGATTTACACTTTCTTTGTTGGAAAGGTCACTGGATACTGCAAAGATGAAACTGATGAACAAATTGCGCTGAGGAAACGCCGGCAAGATCTAATGGAGGGTATGTATACGCAGGCTACATCACCTGCAGATGACCCCGAGTCTATACATGAAAGTGAAAGAGAAGAAGCAATCGTAGAGGTTTCGTCTGGAGGAGATGCATGAGTTGGCTAGAGATGAACTGGATGATTGATGTTGTGATTGTAGTCTGGGGGAGATGCACGAGTGAATAATTGAGTATGAATTGTACTAATGTTTGCATTTGTTTGAATAGATAGGTAAGAGAAGAAGATAGATAAAGAATATATGCTACCGTGGATCTATGTTTGATTGTGGAAAGCAGTTCCTTTCAAAGATACCTCTGTGGGTATCCTTCCCTTTTAGTCCGCGACTCTCAGCATAAAGTTAGTTGATGTTATGTTAGATGTTTGATGTGTCAGCACAATTGCAATATGGTACCATCCTTTCTCTACTGTCGACGACGAGTTTTCCCTGCTGTACTATGGCGGCGACTCATATTCGTTATCGCCTTGAAACCAATAACATATTATGCTTTTCAACCTATCAACAATTACTATGATAATATCTTATGCTCAAATTACCATCACCACCAATTATTAGCAGCATCTCGGTCCTGCAAGACATCTATATTCTTATCAAATGAATGTTCGACACAAGGATCGTCTGCGGTGAAATCCTTAAATCCGCCTCTACATACCGATGCAAAGACATTGCAACTCGTAAGCTTTTACAGATTCGTGTCAATATCACAGCCGGATATAATAAGAGATGAACTATTTGAACAATTGAAAACAATAGAAGGATTGCGAGGTACAGCATACATATCGAAAGAAGGAATAAATGCGCAATTCGCTGTACCGCCAGGTAATCTAGAGACACTCCTACAAGCATTTAGAAAGAAGAATGATGATTTACCGTTTGATATGTTTGAGAAAACTCCACCAAATTTAGGAAGCGTAGTTAACATTGATACACTCACATTTGATAGATTGATAGTACGGACTAGGGATCAAATCTTAAGAGATGGTATAGCCAATATCATAGATGAAGAAGGGAAAACAACAACATTAGATTGGAATGATTATGGTACTGAATTATCCCCGTTGGAATGGGATGAACAATTACGACAGAATCCAGACGTCCAACTACTAGATTGCCGAAATCATTATGAATCAGAAAAAGGAACTTTTGCTTCAGCCAAGCCATTGAATACACAAACATTTTCGGAGACCTGGTCAATACTTGACTCTCAGGTAGAAAAACAATCGATAAATACTGACAAGCCAGTTTACATCTATTGCACTGGAGGCATTAGATGTGTGAAAGTCGGAGCATACATGAAGCAAAAACTAGGGATAAAAGACGTTAGAAGTCTCAAGCATGGTATTATCGGATATGAGAAGTATATAGACAGTAAACATAAGCAGGAAGGAGAAACAAGTCTCTGGGCGGGTGAAAACTTTTTGTTTGATAAGAGACGCACGGCAAAAGAGGAAGAAGACAAAGAGTCTTGAATGAAGAAGATGGTGCCTTTTCAAGTGACATATGAGATCACTTACTTCTATAACAAATTGCCTTAACTATGTTTCAACCTCTTGTTTCTCAAAGATTGAGCAGAATACAAGGCAATGTTCACATTTCCATCTGTAGGGTCAGGCGTCCCTAAGTCCTCTAACAGCTCAAGCACCCAAGTACTCTTTTGGAAAACATTATTAATCTTCACTTTGTAATCAACACGTCGACTCATGAATACCAATGCTTGTACCTTGCCTGCCTGGCCAAACAATCCCTTGCCAGAGTTGGGGTCTCCTTCCGGGCCTACTAGAATTGTCTTGAGTGCATTAGGTGGTGTCATGTAAACAGTAAGAAGCTCTCTGAGCATATCCCAGTGTTGATGTTCCGTACCTGCAAGCATAGCCACAGACCGCAATGCCTCGACATCTCGTGATAGTTTGACAGCTCCTACCATGGATATGTAATAATTCTGAAGAAGTCTCGTCACAAGGATGTCATACAATCTCATTGACAAAGCCGTCCAGAATGCAGAAAGTGATTTTTGTGTAAGAGCTGCTTGAATATGAACAAATTGTGCTCTGAGGCAGAAAGTCAAGGATTTGACAGCCGGACTATTAGCGTTCTCCAAAGAAGATCCAGCTGGCACTGCATATGGGCCCTGCAATTGAGATTTAAAGCAATGTTAGATTATGATTGAAAGAAGTTATCACAGATACAAGAGAAAAGAGATATATACTCACTCTACTTTTGCTTCCTTTGTTTTTCATCATACTCTTCATTATACTTTCACCACCTGCAACTAACACCCATTGGATGTGTGTACTTATGGTATCAAGTGCTCGTAAGATGGCCGTCTCGCCTCTATCCTCCAATTCTTGGAAGAAATTTACTCGTTGATCCTTGGCAAGGGTTAGACTAGTATGGCTACCAGTAGCAACGAGGATTTCCCACACTCGTTCGCTACCAACACGTTGTTCTGCCCACAATTCGCGGTCGAATGCCTTCGCTCCAGAGTGTATCCTCTCGATTCCCACCCAGAAACTACCGTCCACTCCTAGATCTGGAGCTGGTGAATTCTCATCGAAAGGTAGATTTGGTGGTGCTGATGGAGGGCTAGTATCCAATAGATTTCCAAGCACTTCAATAACAGGAAACAAGAGAGATTCGCCGTAAAAAGTAATCATTTGTGAATAGATGCCAGTAATGACTCTTGCAGTTGAGTCCATATCGCCAAATCCACCACCTTGCCCGACTCCAAACATGAGACGACATCTAGCTAATGAGTCGGTAGCATGCATAAGTGGTTGACGAAGAACACTCTGTTTTAATGGGCCATTTAATAAACCAGCAAATCCAACCTTCTTCAGATGATGTTTATCCAAAGGCATGACTGGGGCAACATATGTGGCAGGCCCTCCCCCTGGATGACTGAGCGCAGTATTATGACGTGACTTGTCAGATTTTCCAGGCATAACAAGCTTGGCTCCTGCGCGATCAAGGCAGTAGCAACATTCATGATGAAGTAACCGAAGCTCGAGGTTAAGGTATCCTCGTCGATGACTACTGCTGAGTGACATTTCCTGTGTAGATAAAAACTGTAGTAGGGATGAGACTGCTCTTGCATTTTCATCACTCACAGCTTGGTCCTCTTCAACACTATAATTGTATGAATATGAAATGTGAGGCAATGTGTAAATAAATCAACTAACAAACAAAGATAAACATACCTGTCTCCATTACGTCCAATCTTGCCAGTAGGGGTAAGCATCGTCTGAGCAGAATCCTTAAGCATGGTGAACAGACCAGCTGCCTTCTCGTGAACCACGACGAAAGTATCGAGCTTCTTTGTTCCAGCATCGAAATCTCCTCTTCTGTCGATACTCTCCAATAAATCATTAATTCGTGCACTTAATCCGTCATGTGGATCACTAATGACACGTTGAAGCAAGGCCCTAGCGACTTGGAAAGGAATAGCATCAGAGAGGGAGGTAAGCTCAAACGTAACATCGCCTCCTTTGTCCATGTTTGCCAAACTGAACACATTGGCAATGAGTTGAAACTCAGCGGTGCATACTTCAATTGTTTTGTGGAAGAGATTGGACAACTTTTGTCTCATACTATCCATATCAAGCTCTTCTTCTTCGTCACTATCCAGGTCACTGTCGGAGTTAACTTCCTCTGTAGCTTGAAAGAGCAACTCTGGAAATCGAGCAGTGACTACCATTTGAACATAGCGTTTGTGTAATCCTCGTCCACCGTCGAAATTTAATAATGCCAGGGCAAGGTTACGTAAGACTATCCAATTTAATCTTCCTGTTTTTGTTGTTGCGTCGGGAGATGTAAAATCATAGGTGCCCCCTGCTGCATATATCTCTGCAAAGGAATCAATTAACCGTTCCTCTAATGCAACCGAGGTGCGTTGAATTAATCGACTGGTAACATCAAATCGATGACGAGATACTGGATCCAATAATGCACCACTTGCACTATTACCACGACTCTTAACAACCATTCGTAATGACTTGAGAGCACGGGAAGCCTCCAAACTATTCTCTGGTCGGGTGAATAGTGGATCCATTCTTGATGATGAACTAGGAATGGTACCTCGAACTTCCTCGCGTACCTGTAGAACTTCACCGGACTCTTCTTGCTCTGCCAAGGTCTCCATCATCCACCATTGTCTAATTAGCAACGCAGCATTATCACATTGTCGTTTCTTTGCTTCGGCCACTTCAAGCTGCTGCCCGATTTTTAATGCGGCCTTCCCATTTTCACGAAACTGTTCTTCAATCTTTTCAGATTGATCAGCAGCACGATTTGCAAGCAGTGTGTGTGCCTCGAGTTTAATATGATATGTATCTTCTGCCTCGGCCATGGCATCAGTTGCATCACGTACTGCAAGGGAGGTTTGATCTGTAAGGGTTGAGCAAGTCTGAGATGCTTGAGATAGGGCCTCCAATAGTTCATCCTCCTATTGTGAATTTTTTTGTTGTTGTTGTTGTTGTATTGTTAGAATATATAAATCATGTTGTACAAAAATAAACAATCACATGAATAAGAAACTAACTCACCCCATCACATCCTTCAATTAACTTCTCCATAAGTTTAAGCAAATCAACACCGCTTTCCTCAGGACAATGAACGTACAATTCCACCGCCCTTTGCCATCTTGCTAATCTTTCCCTCGAAATTTCTTCTGGTGTACCTTCAATAGGTGTATCAATTAATCTAACAATGGTTGCAGCTTCCTTCTTTAATGCTTCAGATTTAGCATCCCATTTCTTACGACGTTCAATACGTTCTCTCCAAGATGTAACCTCTCTACTACTACTACTACTACTACCACCGCTACCACCACTTGCAGCTGCCGCTTGTTGTTGTGCTTCATTATACTTCCTCATACGTGCAGCATGATTGGCAGCGTCTGTATCGGCTGCTCGTATAAGCTCCTTAAAGGTCGACTTAGGGTTTTTATTCACAGCTTTTAAATTGTCTAACTTTGGTTCTTCATATCTAATTGCAGAAGAGGATGGTCCCGTAGCTGTTACTAATTCTAATGAGTTAATAATAGAGTGTGAGATGACCTTGTTTCAATTAAATTTCAATTGTGCATAAGATGTGCACTCTTTTGCAAACTATGCATATTCTTATGAAACACACAACAAACTATATACACAAATACTTACCTTCATCAAGAGTATCTAAATCATATAAACCACCAGTCGTTGTCATATACGGTGATGTAGATGATGAAGCAGGAGGAGGGGGTGGAGTTTTACTTTCTTCTTTCACACCACTTGCCTTGATGGACCAACCCATTTCTCCCGATGATCTTGGAGCGCCTTTACGCCGATTGGTAGACATATTTATTGTGGTATATTGTATCTAATGAGGATGGATGACACTGCCTCTATGAATCCAGTGCACATTATTAATTAAATGAAGTTTCATGGTAGTCTCATTGAGAAGAAACTTCTTTTAAGACATAAAGAAAAAGAGAGGAGTGAGGAGATGAGGCAGGATGGAGGCCTGGAGGCATGAATAATCATATGTAGGTAATACATAACAGTAGTACATATCAGTAGCATAAGAGTATGGGTAAAGGAAGCAGTGTTGATTCGGCCACAAATACCTCATCTTGCAATTTACCCTCATTAATTGTTTTTGACCTTGACGATTGTTTGTGGACGCCTGAAATGCATGAGCTCTCTGGACTTCCGACTATACCTATAGAAGGACCATTAGATCAAAATAATATCGAAACGTCGCCACTTGGTACAATTGGGATGAAGGTACGACGAGGACGTAGTGGTGGTGGTTGGGGTGGATATGGTAATGAGGAGGAAATAGTAGAATTATACTCAGAAGCTCGGTTAGTATTACGAGAATTGGCAATCAATCCAAAGTATAAAGATGTAGAAATTGCTGTGGCATCCACCAGTCTAGAGCCATCCTACAGTCAAGCATGCCTTGATGGTATTGAGATTATAGACGGAGTAACAATGAGAGATATGATATCATATGCACAAGTTGGTCGAACTGGACAGCTGACTTCTAGAAAAACGAGTCATTTTCAATTAATTCACGAGGAGTCTGGTATTGCATACGAAGATATGCTGTTTTTCGACGACTGCAACTGGGGTGACCATGTAGGTGATTTGTTTAATAAATACGGAGTGATTGGAATACGTACTCCAGAAGGTCTAAAGTGGGAAGACTTTCATCGTGGTCTTGAAAAGTATCATTCAGTAAAGAAAGGTGACACATCAAAATAGAGTAATAGATACTTGCGATTACAAATATTAAGTTCATGAACATATCATTATATCAGCATGTTAACCTTGCTTGTCTTTATCCGTTGCTGCCGCTGCTGCTCTCTTCTTCTCCAGTCTTCGAGCGTTTCTTCTTGCTTGTTTATCACTCTTCTTTTTACTACTTGCTGATTTATTGGCAGTTGTTGCACTACTTTTTGTGCCGCCACTATTACTGCTTTTTGCATTTCTCTGCAAATGTTCAGTACCTCCTCCCATTTGTTTCATCATCTTTTTCCGTCTTTTTGCTGAGCCTGACAACTTTTTCTTAGGTGGATTGTTTATTATTACTTCATTTGCTGTACCATTATTGTTGTTCCCTCTTTGAATCCGTTTCTTGTTCGCCTTGCCAACTAACTCACTCTCATCTGGTTTCCAGTCTGGTGGCGGCTGTTTTCTTAGTGTAATAGATATCCTTGGTCCAGAACACGAACTGATGCAATGCTTTGCAATGTCACCACTATTTCCTCCCAGTACTAGTAATGATTTTCTTGGTAGCGTAATGGATTTGCCACACACTGGTGCCCATGTACAAGCTCTTACTGTTCGAAAGCGAGAACCAACAAGCATCGGTTCTTCTCCTAATAAAGATAGTGTTGAGATAGGTCTATAATAACTTTGATGGTCGACATGGGGCGGTATACAATCGCCCTTTTCATACTTGTTTATAATGCAACTATCTGGCCGTACGCCCCCTGGTAAGTAATTGTTAGATATCAAATGGTCTACTAGTCTTTCTAATATCGGTGGGAAAGGCGGTACTAATCCACGCTTTATGTAATAACATATTATGTGATATTTTATTGCAAAATATTATAAGAGAAACATGAGACATAATACTTGTTAGTATGCATTTCACATAAACTAACAACACTATGAGATATTTCTACTTACCTTTCCTGGCCGTGCTCGATTGAAATCGAAGAACCCTCCGAACATTATAGATTCGCGCTCGTTGCCTTGTGACCTTGCTCCACCAGATTTTATATAAATAGGTTTTCTTAGTTCACCACGTTGACCTTTTTCACATTGTGTTTGGACGAATGATATCAATTCGTTTTCAAAGTCAGTACTAATACATTCCTTGTGCATAACAAGACCTTGCAATATATCAACTTTACCGTCCACTAACGAGAATGTACTCCCCGCAGGTGATTTGATACTGTTTCTTTTTCTTTTGCCCATAGTTAGATTATTTTTAATTGAAGTGTTATATCTTCGGCCAATGTTATTAACACCGGTATATTACAGTGTTACGATATCAATGTTTCATTAAAAATTATGTTTTGTAGCTTTCTAGCTGACACGTGGAATACAGAAGTCCACTCAGTCCATATTAAACAAACGATACGCCCTTAATCTATTTATATCCACGCTATTTAACACGTGACAAAAGAGTGCGTCTATTCAGAGGTAAGTCGTCATCCATATCTGTTGCATTGTCCACATTCGAATCTGTAATAGGAAATTTATGGGCTCATTACATTGCGCACAATACCATGCCGGTATCCTTTCCGGAGCGCTTGGCCTGAGAGTAAAAGTCAAGGGAAGATGACCAAATCAACGACAGAACTATCTTTACTATCTCTCGATCTACCTACATAAAGCCGTCCGTATCTGGAAGCGGTGGCATTGGTCTGTTGAGTGCATCCGATGCTGAAGACTCAATGCTGCCAATACCAGCATCACTATCAACAGGTATTAGCATGCTCTTATTCCCTCCTGTCACTCTTGTTACCTTGACAATCTTTCTGTTGTCACCGCTGAAGCCACTAGCCTCGTCTTTAGATGCAACATCAACAATCACATCATCTCCTTCCTGCAAAAACTCTCTCATGATAGCCTCACTGAGTGTATCTTCGAGGAATCGCTTAGCAGCTCGTCGCATAGGCCGGGCGCCAAATTGAGCAGCACTGTATGCTCCTTCTCTTGTAACCATAGCCATTAGACCCTTGGTAACAGTAACAGCCATGTCCTGCTCAGAAGATGCACGATCTATAGTCTCGTCCATGATGTTCTGAGCAATTGAAATGAGAATCTCATCTTCAAGTGGCTTAAACACAACAATCTCATCAATCCTATTAAGTAACTCTGGTTTCATCTTCTTTTCGAGCTCATTTTTCACTGCTCCTTCCATCGTCATACCAGCAGATGAACCTTCTGAAGCCGTTGGATTCTCTCCTCGTGAGATTTTGATGATCTCCTGGCTACCCACGTTGCTTGTCATGACAAAGATACAATTCTTGAAACTGACAGTCCTTCCCTTGCCATCAGTCAATGTTCCCTCGTCTAATATTTGCAACAAGACATTCAGAACATCTTCATGAGCCTTTTCCAATTCATCGAACAAGACAACGGAATGTGGTTTACGTCGAATAGCTTCAGTGAGCTGTCCTCCCTCATCAAAGCCTACATACCCTGGAGGCGCTCCGACAAGACGACTAACCGAGAAACGTTCCATATACTCTGACATGTCGATTCTAATGATATCTTTTTCCTTCCCATAGTATGTTTGAGCTAGTGCTTTGCATAATTCAGTCTTTCCAACTCCACTAAAAGTAATGAGATGATATAAACAGCCGAGTGTAAGCTTGCAATAAAAGTCAGATGCAGTTATTTCATAGTAAAGCATACTTACGTTGGTCCACAGAACATGAATGTAGCAACAGGTTTGGTTTGATCACGAAGCCCGCTCCTTGCTCTGCGAATAGCTCGTGATACAGATCGCACTGCAATATCCTGTCCCTTGACACGTCTTCCAATATCATCTTCGAGTCTCATTAGCTTGGCCTTTTCATCTCTATCCAATTTGCCCACGGGGATTCCTGAGATTTCAGATACTACAGTGGCCACATTTTCATCAGTAACAGTAAAGAAGTCATCTGGTAGATCATCATCCAGTCCATCATCTTCGAGCTTCACCATGGACCCACTTTCGTCCAATAAGTCAATTGCCTTGTCCGGTAACATTCGATCATTTATATACCTCTCCGATAATCTAGCTGCAGCCTCGACTGCAAAAGGAGTGTATCTCACGCCATGAAACTCTTCATATCGAGGCATGACAGCATTAAGAATATCAATCGCTTCGTCAACTGTAGGTTCATCAACCATAATCGGCTGGAACCGTCTTTCTAGTGCGCCATCTTTTTCAATATATTGACGATATTCTGCCACTGTTGTAGCTCCGATGACTCGAATTTCACCACGAGCTAATGCAGGCTTGAGCAAGTTGGCAGCGCTCAAACCACCATCGCCGCCGCCTCCGCCAGCACCAATCAAGGTATGTAACTCGTCAATAAAGAGTATAGTTGGAGTGGCGGATGCTTCCGCAATAAGCTTTTGGATTCGCTCTTCAAAGTCGCCTCTGAATTTCATACCAGCTACAAGGCTAGTAAGATCAACAGAAATAACTCTAAAGCCTTGTAATGCACGAGGACATGGAGGTAATGGTGGTAATTGATCAACTTCCTCTTGACTCAATCCAGCGACGGACTTGCCGTCATCTTCCTTCTCCTTATTACGGAATGGATTGCGAATACCCCATCCTCCACCTTCACCATTGGTACCCTTATCGTCATATACAAAGTAACCACCGGCTAGACATTGTGCTAATCCTTCGGCGATTGCGGTCTTGCCAACACCCGGCTCGCCGATTAGACATGGATTCGACTTGCGACGTCTTCCAAGTGTACGTAATGCCATTCGTATTTCATCTTCTCGACCATATACTGCATCCAATCGTCCTTCTCTGGCCATTTCTGTTAAGTCAATACCCACCTTGTCAATTGTTGGTGTTGATCCGCCTGCTGCGTTACCTCCAACAACGACTACCTCCCTTTCAGTCATTTCGGTATCTCCATTAGTAGTTGTAGATGATGATGTAGATGAAGAAGAAGCAATTGATGCACTATTTGCAATTTCATCTGCCAATTGTCTACAAAACTGTGTCCCATCAAATTGTCTCCCAACGGGTGAATTTGTCGATGTCTTTTTCAATACAGCCAATGCTGGACACTTACTAACATCTTCAGTAGCAACACTATACCTTTCATCATATTCTAATAATGCTAATAATACATGTCCTGGTAATACTACCCCATTTGACATACGATTTGCAATTGATATAGCATCATCTAATGTTTTCTTTGTTGCTGTTGAGAATGGCAATGGTGGTGACTCATCTTTATCACTGCTGCTACTTTCACTAGAAGCGCTAGATTTAACAACACCCCGTTCTAACAATACATCCTCAACACTTTGTAACGCTCCGTCAGGTGAGATACCAAATGCAGTTAATATCTTACGAATGTTCATATCCTCTGCGCCTGCTGATCGGATCATACCAACTAATAATATCTCATTATTTAACTCAGTTAGTTTAAGATTATTTGCAGAGTTTTGTGAGTAGGTTATAGCCTTGATGCATGAATCTGATAATGAATCCATTGCATTTGCATTTGTTGTTGATGACATGTATAGTTTGGTATTACTACTGGGGTTTGTAGTAACATATCTTTTGGAAGGTTGCATTGTTTGAGTTGGATTAAGAAATGCATGAGATGTGCTCAAAAATGCTGTCACGACGGTGACGATAAACACCGCCGCCGCCATTGAATTAAGTCTCTGTGGTACTACTACCGCCATCTTATCTTATATCGCGATCTCTATTATATGGAAGAACTTTCATCAAACATACAGAAGAGGAAGGAGTGTGCTGGCAAGAAAAGATATTAGGGTAATTATCCCTCAACTCAATATCGTATTCGATATAGTCTAGACCCCAACGTGCACGCGCACCGACAGTCAGGTCACCAAGGGATAATTATTTTGTCATGAGAATTGACAAGCAAACACCACACACATGTGGAAGCTCCTCTCTAGAGTATTTTCGATTTATATCTATGTATTCACTCAATCATATAATGCTTCCCATTGCAAGATCAGCATTAGTAGTATCGTCCAATAATGAACGGTATAGTATTTCGCAGCATGCCTTGACATATCGACATTTTATCTGCACAACTCCAATCTGCCATCAAAAGCATTCTACAACCAATAAAGTACGTGTACCTCCTCCACCATCATGGTCAGTAAAAGAATTACGTTTAACATCAACTGTTGGTGAAGAAGATAATAGTAAAATATCAAATGAGGAATTGGCAACATTAGCAAGACGATGTCTTATTGACATTCGAAGGTTAACACCGGAAAGAAGAGAAAAGTTACGAACTCATGTTGGTGGTATAATGAGATGTGCTTCGGTATTGTTAGATTCTAGAAATTTAGATGTTAATGATATACATACTGACAATAGTAGTATACAGAATGACAATAGAAATTGTAGTAGTGGTAGTGATAAGATACTTACAGATGAGGACATTTATGATACACCAAGAGGATTAACAAAAATACCAATAAGAGATGATACTAAGAATGATTGGAAGAATGATTATAATGAATCAAAAGCAATTTTTCAAAAAGAGAGTGTCCAGTCAAAGATGATAAAGACAAATAATGGTGAATTATTCTCGGTTACAACTAATATTAAAAGAAACAAATGATTATGTATCTCAAAGATGATAAAGTACAACCAATATTAGTAGAAACAAATGATTTCATGTATCTCAAAGATGAAAGTCAACGATTGTTCTTCTCGGTTATTTAAAGCAAATTATTATGTATCTCCATGGTTTTGGGTATAAAAGTCTATACTTTCGATAGTATAGCCAAATCTACAGTAACAGTGGACGTTGATAACACATCATCAAGGACGAATCCAGCCTTCTTTGCTAGATTTGACCATTCCAATCGAGACCTCTCACCACGTCTTCCCGATAACATTAATAATACATCAAAGCTTACCGCTGCATTCCACTTCCCGTTCAGATCATCGCAGTTAGGTAGAACTGCATCCATTATTATACATTTGCCTTCTTTCGATAATGCCTTGTGAAATGACTGTAATGCTCGTACTACATCTTCGTCAGAGAAATCACACAACACGTGCTTTGTAAAGATGTAATCACATTGAGGTATTGTACTTGTATCAAACATATCTCCTGGTATCAGTGAAACAT
>Ga0214480_100261_pt1 | contig 26491 bp, 20 predicted proteins | sample M1_20Mar14CPVII9_3_FD_165042 | JGI IMG/M metagenome (GOLD analysis project Ga0214480, IMG submission 165042) | Marine eukaryotic communities from Monterey Bay, California, United States - M1_20Mar14CPVII9sort6BwellE17 | ecosystem: Environmental > Aquatic > Marine > Unclassified | place: USA... | reverse complement strand
GAGCTAATACTTGGATACATTGAGCCACTTAGAGAGGGTGATGATGTTGTTGATGGTTCAGTAGACGGTAAATCCGAGGGTGATATAGATGGAGATGATGAGATACTTGGCAGCTCACTAGAAGTATTACTTGGTTGTAATGATAATGATGGGCTACTGGAGGTATACGTCGAGGGAGATTGTGATGGCACAGTCGATATCGATGGAAACTGCGTTTTGGTTGTGGTTGGATTCGATGTTTCTGTTGGTTGACCTGATGGCTCAAAACTTTCAGTAGGAGCTTGAGAGATCGGGAAAGGAGTAACTGGCGCTAATGTCCGTTTCTTTGTTGGCTCACTCGTTGGTATTCGTACTACTGGATCCAAACTAGGAAGTTGAGTCGGAGCCTCTGTGGTTGGAGTTGAATCTTGATTGAATGAGATTGTAGGTGAACTAGTTGGGATCTATTGAAAAATGGTAATGATATATTGATGAGAAAATATATACAACAGCAAGTACAGCAATGCAAAGCATTTATGTTCTCCTACCTTTGTTGGCTCGCTACTTGCCGACGGTGCAGAAGACCTACTCGGGAGACTGCTGAGAAGACTTGGATGAGCTGAAACCGATGGAGCACTAGATGGAAGTTGTGATGTGGTTGGTTCAAATGAACTTGTTGGCTGGTTAGTAGTCGGGAGATTACGATTTGTATCCTGCATAAGTAAGCATCAAAATTGAGTCAAGATGATTTAGTAAAGGACATATAAACAAAATACAAACTAAGATACATTTAAACTCACAGTTGGACTATTGGTCGGCTCACTTGATGGAGGGAGTGATAATACACCGTTCCCTATTGGTGAAGTTGTAGGTGATTTCGTCAATATTTCTTCCACTGGCTTTCTTGTTGGCATCTCTGTTGGTTGAAGCTCGTCATCATCACAAGGACCTGAAGGTTCCCCGAGAACAGTGATGTATATTTTGGCATTATCACATTTATCTCGATCATCACACATCATATATTCACATTCGTCAACACCCACCCAATCGGGCTTGGGAATGTACAAGGTTGTGACATTGTTTACCAAGACACATTCACCAATACTTTTGTCTGTTGATGTAACATTCATTGTTTCCAAGGGATGACCTACAGCACCCTTATCATTAGTCAATGGATATACTTCAACTGGTGTATTCTTATCAGTTGATTCATAGTCATCAATTGCCACTACACCATTTATTGATAAGACGGTTATTGTAATCATTGCAATATCACATCGTACATTGAAATCATTCGCATCACAGACTTCGTATACACATGCATCTTGACCATGAAAGTTTGCATCTGGAATGTATTCGACGAGTCCGCCAGAAGGAATATTTGCTAGTATTCTTCGATTGGAAAGAGAAGACTCGTTGGAACACCCATTTGTCTTTGATATCTCGGCGGAGACAGAGTCACTCCATAACCCATTGGTATCGTCAGATGCAAGCCAGAAGAAGGCGCCTCCTACGATTAGGTGAAGAGAATGTTGATTAGTGTTTTCCAGTGATCTAATAATATGCCAAGAATACAATCAAACACTTACCGTTACATGCAAATTCACCATTATTATATGCTTTGACTTGTTGCAATACTGTCACAGCTTGATTACTGTTTGCATTTGAGAAGGTACCGCCACAATCTGAAATGCAGAATCCAAACACAACCTTCGTTGGTTGTCCTGGAAAGAGATCATTGGCAATATTGTTATAAACCTCACTTGTACTAGTCAATCTTACTCCAGTACCATCAAATCCATCTTGTACTGGTCTTGTGATTCCATTATAGAACTGAGGCATGACAAAGTCAAGCTTCTCATTGTGAGTCTTCATTGTCTCATAGTATGGCGAGCCAGGTACCAAATCTGAGTCCATTGGAGCGTGAGATAATTCATAGTGCTTGGTTGGCATTAAAGCATTCATCTTTTGTCTCAATTGGATCGTCATTTGCTCCAAGAAGTTTTGAGCAGCACTATCTGAATAAAGACCTGTACGAGAAAGTCTACAGTTTCGACTGTGACGTCCAGTTTCATAGCAATACTCGTAATCAATATCAACTCCATCAAAACCTTTATTTGATACAAGGCTGACAAGATCATTAGACAGTTGATCCTCCTTACCAAAGCAATAATCCCAACAACTATTGACATCACCATTCCAAGATCCACCCATGCCGGCTCCACCAAAACTTAATATTACTTTCTTTCCCATTGCCTGCCAATCAGCAACTTGAGTTGTAGTCTCGCCAATGCAGATGGGCAGTGGCATCAAACTGCAATCCGTGTTGCAAGCATTTGGTTGTATCGGCCTCCATGTATACATCACAGCAAATGCAACCACAATGTGAGTATACTTATCAAGTTGAGCTGCGCTAGGACATGCTTCCCAGTTTGCAATATAGGCAATGAGTCGTGAGTCTCCGCCTGAAATCTGATTATCGAGTGGTGAATCATCGTTTAAAGGGTCGTCGATTGGAGCTCGAGTTGGACGATCTCGTACCCCTGGCGAATATGTCTTTCGTGTTGGAGGAGGTGACGGTTGTAATGTTGGCTGTGGAGTCGTTGGCTTGGATGAAGGTAGATCTGTTGGCTTGAATGTTGGTTGCAATGTTCCTTCACTATTTGATACATAAGGAGGGTTCGTAGGATATCGTGAAGGATTGGGAGTACGGGTAGGACGGGATGTTTGAGCGGGTGATGCTGGGGACGGTACAATGATACAATCTCCAAACTGGCCAGTAAAGTGTAACTTCCTGACATATAGTGAAGAGTTCTCTGCATTAGATGTATCATTATTTAGTACAGGAATATCAACAGGTGTATTCTTGTAAGTGATGGCAAAGTCATCTTGAGCTGTAATCTTGAAATCTTCACATGTTGGAGAACTTGTTGGCATTGCAAATGTAGGTGTTGAAGTGTCTGGAATAGTCGGTGATGATGGTGAGTCTGTTGGTATTGCTGCAAGCACAACCTGTCGATATAAGTGAGAGTTAGAGAGATAGATTAGATTGAGATATGAAAGATACAAATAAAAAATAGTAACACACAAATGCAATACTCACAGTAGGCTCAGATGAAGGCGAGGTTGTAGGTTGAGGAGTAGCTGCCCTAGGTGTCTTTATCGTTGGCTGCCCCGATGGTTCCATTGCTGGAGCTCGGCTTGGCTCGCCATTTATGATTGGACTAGTAGAAGGAGACTTGCTGTTTGTAGGAGACTCATTTGAGCTCGGTTGAAGTGTGGGCGAAGATGATTGCTTAGGTAAAGTTGGCTTAGATGTTGCGACCAGCGTTGGAGGTGAGCTCACTACACCATCTCCTATTGGACTCTTGGTAACAGGATTCTGACTAGGACTTGATTGTACTATTGTGGGGGATGACGAAGTCGATGTTGGTTGCTTCGATGGCATCAATTCCGTTGGAGCTGAGCTCTCGTCTTGCATTGGACTACTAGTAGGCCTTGATCGAACTGTTGGAGGTGGCTTGAGAATCGGTTTCGGTGTCGGCTCTGATGATTCACTGCTTGCACCTGTTGGAGATGATGTTAGTACTTCCTCTGTACTCGGACTTTTGGTAGTAGGAGACTTGCTATCTTCCACTTTACTTGGCTGTAAAGTGGGAGACTTGCTATCATCACTAGATGGAGACTTGCTTTCACTTGAAGGCGACTTTGAATCTCCTATAATTGGTTGTAATGTTGGCTGAGAGACGGTAGAAGGACTATCACTTGAAGGCAACTTGGTATCACTAGTAGAAGGAGAGCTAGTAATAGTGACAGGAGACTTGCTAGGACTTCCTTCTTCTGTTACGGGTGTTGGGCTAGATGTTGATTGATCCTTTGTTGGTGAATCACTATTGTCAGGCTCAGATGTTGGTGATCTTGTCAATACCTCATCTCCTACAGGACTTTTGGTTGATGGTGATTCTTCAACTGTTGGCTGTAATGATGGCTCCTCATTCATTGTTGGTGTCTTTGATAATACTTCATCTCCAATTGGACTCTTTGTAGAAGGTGATTTTGTAGGATCTATCTGAGTTGATGGAAACTTGCTAGGGCTATTTGTATTGTCTATCTCTGTAGGAGGAGGAGAACTTGGCCTTGGATTCTTGGGAAATGTCCAAACTGGCTTTGGAGTAGATTGTTCCTCAGGTGATGGTGTAGGCTCTTGAGTACTCTTAGTAGGAGGTGGTTGAGGGATCGTAGGTGAAGATGTGTCTGGAACATCAACTCCATCGTCATCTCCATCTCCAGCTGTAGGAGACTTGGTTTGTGACTTGAAAGTTGGAGTTGGAGAGATACTTGTCGGTTCATTTGTGCCAACAGGACTACATTCACCAGTTGATAAGCGTCTCATATCATGTGGACATGATGGACTTGATGTTGGTTCGTCAGATGTATTGCTTATTGGAGCCTTGCTTGGTGAATTAGAGTGACCAAAAGTATCGTCATCGTGATTGTCTTCATTGTCGTCATCATCTATCCATTTATCATCATCCCATTTATCATCATCCCACCATCCATCGTCATCCCATATCGATGGTGAGTAGGTAGGCCAATCAGTATCATGCCAATTATCATCATCCCAGTCACCCCAAGTATCGTCATTCCAAATTGACGGTGAATATGTTGGCCATTCCCAAACTGATGGTGACCAAGTTGGCCAGTTAGTTTCATCCCACATATTATCATCATCGTCTATCCAGGCATCATCGTCCCATTTGTCATTCCAATCATCATCGTCTTCTTCTTCTGGATCATCTTCCTCTTCTTCTGGATCATATCCACTACACTTTGGCTGATCAATGAATGAACAACTACCATCAACACTTTCATTGTCATTCTCTAAACAATACCCAGCTAATATAAACGGACTATCACCAATTCTCATTCCTTCATATATATCCACTGAACAACTTGCATGTATAAAAGTATCAGGTGATGAATCACCAATGTAATCAATGTAAACATTCGTACCCACTCCATTCTTCTTATTTGCTTTGGAACCATTATTGTTATTATTAGATTGGCATATCGCTGGTTTAGCAATACGATATAAACCAAGTATATTGACATCACTTAATGTGTTTATTGTGTATGTGCATTCATCTTTACCCTTGAAGGATATGGTAATGTGTTCTTTGGTACCAATACATAAATTATTGTTGTCTACTTCTCCTGGACATAGTGTAGGGTCAACTTTTAGAAAGAGTATTTGTGGTTTAGCATATCCATGTCCTTGGAAGTTACATTCTCCGTCTTGGGTACATTGTCCGCATAGACATGATCCGTGATCATTTCTTGAACCTTTACTTCGTTTTGGAGACTTTGATTTAGCGCCCTTGCTCTTTGAACTCTTAGCCTTGGCACTTTTACTTTTTGAACTCTTACTTTTGGAAGACTTGCTACATTCCCAATGATCATCAAATGACCATATTGACATTGATTTATTCCATTCTCTCCACTTGTATTGCTTGGAGCATTTACCAATCTTTGAACTCTTACTCTTGCTTGATTTGGAGCTCTTACTTTTACTACTTTTACTTGATTTGGTAGTCTTCTTCTTCGTCCCTATAGAACTACTACTTTTACCACTCTTTCCAGTATCCCAATTATAATCATTACTATTCCATTCCATATTGGCACAATGAGTATCTAACCCCTTGACATTCATTGTAAATATTGTACTCTCTTTTCCTCTACCTCGAGACACAGATCGTATATCAATTGTACCAGTGGCATTACCTTTAATTTGTACTGTTGTATGACTACCTCTTGATGATGATTTGATATACTCTCCTTGAAGGGTATCTTCCTCTTTATTCGTATCACCATTTGTTATTATTATCGTATCTTCTGCAACCATCTGAGTGCTTGGTAAAGAGGATGGTGCTGAAGTTGGTGGATCTCGCTTGTTATTTATAAACTTATCAAGATTAATATCAATTAATGGATTATTGTCAGTGTAATATTCACGACTGTTAATTTTACCACTCAATTCTTCTTCTCCAAATTTATTATTCAACTTTTTGTTTGGATTGATATTCGAAGGACGAGGTTGATCAACAACTATAGATTGCACATCCATTATGGATGACTGCTCGTCTGATGAAGGTTGACTGGTAGGTGCTATTGATTTTGGTGTTACCTGCGGCGGTCTCTTATTACGAAAGCCTGAAGATACCTCAGCAACATTATCATCTCCCCTCTCTTCGTTTTGTATTATCGGGGGTATCAATCTATCAGGAGGCCGCTTCTTCAGCATTTGCTGTTGCTGTATTATTATATCCTCGTCATACTTGTAGTCATTTACTATATCAATCGTATCATGAGCTTGTAGCATTGTCCATTGCTGTTGTAGATTACGCCTGCCTCTTCTTTTTTGTTTATTGTCATTGATGGGGGTATCCTCCCCATTATCTAGCTGTATTCTTTGACTATTGCGATGTTTAATTAATCGCTGACGTCGTCCTTCTTGATCGTTTGTATTGGTTAGGATATTAGCTGATGTTGTTGCAATGGCGGCAGCGAGTAATAGTAGTAGCAATGCAGTCGACATCGTTGTTGAGTTGTTATTTCGTTGCAATATATATCTCATTTTTCTCTTTAATATTAGTACATCGTTTTAACACTCGATACTATTATATTTAGATGAATGAAAGCAAACGAGACACTCTACTACCAATAATTGAGGGCTTACATCGGCGTCATTGAGAGTTGCACATTCAAATCTTCTTGATCAAAATTTCAGATAAATAAGGTCGGTTCAAGATAAATAATCAGGATATTAAGTTGACGGAGTCGAACTAACCTGTATCTTTTTTTACACGGTGGAGGCTGAAATACGAAATGAATGACGATTTGGAGTTGTCGATCGAGTAAATATAATACCTTGGATTGAACTTTGATAGCGCGCCGCCGGACTGATTATATTCTTCATAAGTTATCGGTAATAAATTTTCATAGAGCGCATACATCAGAAAACACACATAAGATATCAACATAGGTATGAGAGAAACAACAATGATATCAACAACATATTATATCTCCAAGAAGAGTATAAGATGTAGACAACACTGTCTACTACAGTATATATCAGTGTTATCAGTAGTAATTATATGTATATTTATATCAACATTATCATGTGACGCATTTCAGATGACTACAACCTCGAGAGGTGGAGCTTCTTCCTCTCTACAAATGTCAGATAGTAGAGGAAGTATAATGATGTCTATACCAACTTCTAGACTTGCAAATCAAAACAATAGAATACATAGCAGTTCTACAACAATTATCAGATGTAGTACATATACAAGCCGTAGCTGCGGTCAAAGTAGTCTATTCCCACAACGAAGTAGCTCGATTCTATCTCCTAGTAGAAGTATACTGCAAATGTCGTCAGAGAATCAAGTAGATAATAACGAAGAAGGGACGAATTGTCCAGTTACAAAGTTATGGTTGTCTTTTCGTAAATTACTTGCCAAGTTTTGGGTAAGTTCTTTATTTGTGCCATCTTTTCTCTACTTGTTTGCGTGTTGACTTTTCATCTTAACCTTTTTTGCTCATATGATTAGGCACTACTTATAAAGCCGTATCAGTTATTGAAGTCTATACTTACAAAAGGTAAAGATGATACCACCACTTCTTCTGCAAGTGATGATGAAAAGACGCCAACTCCGGAGGATGTAGCTATTACAGAAGTGGAGAATATAGCAGTTGTTGAAGAGGAAGAAGAGAAGATTGATGTAGTTGCAGAAGCTAAAGAGCAAGAGCAAGTTAAGAATTCGGTCGCGGTTGTTAAGCAGACAGTTACTTCTCCATCCATATCATCATCTACATCACGCCAACGGTCCTCGACAACGTCAACAGTCGATCTCACTGGCAACTGGACACTCCTAACAGATGATACATTTACTTCTCAGTATGAAAACTACCTACGTCAATTAGGACAACCAATGTTAGTACGTACCGTAGCCCAAACAGTTATCGGCAGCACTAAAGAAGAAACAATACAAACTGATCAGGGTAAAATGTTATACATTCGTGGTATGAATGTTAGAGGGTCATGGGAACGGACATTACAAGCATCGGAACAAATTGTGGATGATGACAAATTATCATCTATAAGTACCTATCATGGACATCCAGTAGTACAAGGACATGAGTTAAAACCAATGACTACAGCAGATGGAGAGTCAGTATCAGTAGCATCCTGGTGGGAAGAGGAGGGTACGGTACATCATTCATGGGTTGTAGGAGGCACTCGTTATGGTGGCGGGGATTTTGAGAATAAGCGTTATTTGAGTGATAATGGGAATATATTGGTGTGTGAGAGCACATTCCATCCTAGGGAGGATAGTAAGAGTGATGGAGAAGAGAAGACGAATGGGCAAGCGAGGGAGAAGGCATGTGTTACTTGGCGATTCTTGAGAGAGGGAGCAATTGTAAGTGTGTTTTTTTTTTGCATTTGTGCCTGTGCTTGGTTCATCTCACTTATCTAATATCATATCTGATTGTAGTATGGAGATTCAGCGCTAGAATTTCCCAATATCTTTGATGTATTAAAGAAAGACGAGAAGACGGTCGGGTCTGATAATGTTGAATCAGAACCGCAGGTCATTGTGGGAGATATTATGGATAGTGTTGCAATAGAAGATACAAACGATTTACCTGGCACTGATATGCATGATGTCATCGAAGAAGCAATTGAACTCAACAGTTGGGTACCGCCCCAAGGAGAGCGATGGGCTATATGTGCCCCATCTATCGATTTGTCTGGCAAATTTAAGCTTATAGTAACTGAACAATGGAAGAAGGAATATGATGAGTTTCTGAAATCGCTTGGCCAGCCACTCATTGTGCGTGCAGGTGCCGCATTGATTGTAGGAGGTACGAGGGAGGAAACACAACAGTCGGATGGTGGACGTACATTAGATATCAAGGGAATAAATGCAAAAGGTGTCTGGAAGAGAAGTTTAGTCACAAGTGGATCCGATTTTGATACTACTATGTCTCCCAACTCTGATGGGAAGTACGAGCATACACAAGTTCCAGTTTTGAGTGCTGATTCAGAAAAGGTAGTAGCTGAGAGTTGGTGGGCAAATGACGGTACAATTCATGTTAGCTGGACATATGGTATCAAGAATTATGGAGGTGGATCGTACGAAAGTAAGCGATACCTCGAGCAAAATGGTGATGTGTATGTATGCGAAAGTACATTCCATCCAAATGATAAGACAAGAGAGCCATCATACTTGAAATGGAGGTTTTTGAGAGAGGGTGCAACGTATATGCCGTAAACTAACTAACTAATACAACCAGTTGTGAAGATTTTGTAATCTCTTCCTAAGTTATCCATTCCTCATAACACGGCCCATCCACAGTATACTAGAATCCATCCTTTCTCAATAGAAAACCTGCGACGTTGCGAACAAACATCTTCCGCGCTTTTAAGATATGAGCTGCGTGGTCACATCCAGGTAATATACACATTGCCTTGTCTTCCGTACCCAACCTGTCAAATAACTCGCGTTGTGCAGCCCAACAAACATATGGATCCTGTGCCCCCACAATTACCATTGTGGGGATATGTAGTAATGCTGGGTTGCACATGTTGAATTCGTGTAGTTCATCCCATACTGCTTTTACAGGGTCAACTTGCAATGCAAGCTTACTGAACGTTAGAGCCGCCTCATCACAAATCGTCCCTGGTAAAGTGAAGTCTTCTAAACTTGCAATATCAGTATTATCAACCTCCGGAGCTGGTGGTTTCAATGCATCTGAACCAAACCCCGAAATCAATCGACCACTTGGATCATACAAGGGTTTGCGTGGATAGATGACCTTTGGGTCATATATACTACCAAATAGAATCAAATCTGATAATGTTGATGGGCCATGTTGTTGAGCATACATTTGAGCAACTAGTGCTCCCTGACTCCAACCAAGTAATGCAGGTTTGGTACTAATCTTTGTTGGATCCTCAAACCCAGGGATACTTGTAGAATTGTTGTTATCAGTAGAGGTTTCATCATCCGTCTCCTCTCCATGTCTATCTGTAATCCAATCTATAACACATTTGACATCGGCAACACATGTACGAGGAGTTGTATACCCTGCTCCCTCACGAGGTGTTTCACCAAAACCTCTAAAATCCATTGCATATACATTAAATCCTAATTGTGCTAATGATTGCAATGTACTTTGTTGTGCATCATCATTTGGTGATGTTCGTAAATCAAATACTGGTTGTGAACTCCACGTCCTGCCGTGAAGTAAAAGTATAGATCTCTGTTGATGGTTTTTATTGACATCACCCGTACTTAAAAGAGCATTACTATTGGTATTCGTCGAGGTAGAAGTACGGCTATATACACGTAATGGATGGCCATCATCTGCAATTACTTCATGACGTATGAGTCCATTTCTATCGCCAGTTTTATTTGGTAAAGTGATACTACTTGTACTGTCTTCACTGGATGAAGAAGAGAGATATCGTCTTGAAAATGTTGATGATTGGAATGATACTGATTGTTGTATCATTGGTTTTTGAAATACATGTGGATGTCGTGATGATGATGACATGAAACCAGCAACATGATGTATCATAGTAGACGCCGCACCAAATAACCCTCTACGGCCGCCAATACAGCAGACACCACCGAACATTGCAACACTTCTATAATCTAGTCTATCGGAAGCACTTTCCTGGTCTCTAATGCAATGTTGATATCGATCACAAGAGCCATTGACATCAAATTAACTGCTAAGCTGTACTTAGAAGCTGCAGTTAGTAGTTAGTAGCGAGCATCGAATCGGAGGTATCCTCAAGGATACTGGGCCCCAAACACCGCTTAGTACGACATATAGGTATGGAGCTAATAGAATGCTATGTTGCAGACGAACAGCAAACTACTATCACAGATACACATGCCAATTGATATCTACTTTCATTTTCTAGTTTACTACACAACATATACAAGTATCCTGAAGAGAACAGAGATTGTTGAGTCGCCTTAAGTCTGTGATTCAATCTCCTCTTCAGCTGGCTACTACTATTCTAAATGTAGCTTTCACTTACACACATGTACAGACATAAACACACTAAAGATCGACTGTATCTTGTACAACATACTCTTTTCTTGATCCAGTCGAAGTGGCAACTGAAAAGAGTGAATTAGCAGGTGAGACTGGAGCACTATCGTTACCGCCAAAGAATGATCGCTTAGAACGAGTCGACGATGCTCCTGTGGCCTCTCCAGTCAAGAATGCTGCAACGGAGAGATTCTTCATACCACTTCCTCCAAACTGAATCTCCCTAGATGGAGGATGGTCACTGGTTAGAGATGATGCTTCTGTGCCACCATCTCCAGACGACGCGGATGAGGGGAATTCTTTGACCATGAGTGGGTGTCCATTCGCATCCGTTGGGCCATTCCTCTTCTTACTTGCAAACAAGGCAGCTCCTGCAATGGCAAGTAGAGCTCCGACGGTTGTTCCGAGAATAATACCTGCTGATGATGATTCGATGGGTGTGTTGCGAGGGGCTTGGTTAGCCTGTGAAACTACTCCATCTTCGAGGTCATTAGATGCCATCTCCATCAACTCAGCGTCGCATGTAATTTCAATCGTAACTGTTGCAATTGCTTCGATCATTTCATCTGGAGAGGGCTCGTGGGTGATTGTATAGGTAAAAGTGTCTTCTCCACAAAAGCCATCGTCTGGTTTGTATATCAAGCCATTCTCTGTAGGATCCGTAATCACTCCATGATTAGGAGTGCTAAACCCACCTCCAGCACCTTGATATAAAGGCGAGTATGTATCATTTGGGTTAGATCTTACAAGAACACATACGATTTTCATTGAATCAATGAAGGAAAACATTATGGATATACTCACCTTCTGGGATAATATCATTCAACAGGATTGGAACTTCAAGTGGTTCGTTCATGGGCCCTGTAGCATAGTCATCACCAAGGCGTAAGCCACCTGCATCCTCTAGTTCTTCAGGGACGGGTGGACTTTCCTCAGGTGTTTCTTCTTCATCACAGACAACTTCAATTGTGACCAAGGCCGTGTCAGCGAGGTTATGTACTGGAATGGTAAGAGTATATTCAAACGTGTCAATTCCACAGAAGCCATCGTTTGGGATATATACCAGTTCAGAACTTCCCTTGTCAAGGCTCCCGTTTATTGGAGAGGTAAAGCTACCATGCACGTCTTTTGGAACTGTGTCGTTATCAAGGACAAATAGAACCACACTAGCACCTTGTTTCGTTGTAGCAAAGTCATCGTTGGCAGCGGGAGGAGCAGGCACATCTACAGGGGCAGGCACTTCTTCACCTGGTGCTGCTGTAACTGGTTCGTCGGGACATAAAACATTTACAGTGACTGTGGCCGTATCAGAATGTACCTTTGAAGCATCAGCAACGGTATATGTAAACTCATCTGGTCCACAATAGTCAGTGTTGGGAGTGTAGACGATGGAAGCTCCTTCAAAACCACAACTTCCATGCATTGGTTGAGTAATCTTTCCCGATGATTCTGACAGTAAAAGTAGAGAGAATGTCAGAGGAATGTTCAATAAAGAAAATCGGCAACAACTCAAAGGAGATACTCACCTGTTGGGACGACATCATTGTCAAGCACAGGGATAGAAACAGCAGTATTAACTGGCGTTTCAACCGAATCGTCATTCAGAGAAACAACGGGGGATGTATCGACTGCAATTTCGTCTTCACATATAACTTTAATGGTCACAGTTGCAGTGTCAGATACCATACCATTCTCATCAGCAACGCCATCCATGTCTGCCACGGTATATTTAAACGAGTCGACTCCACAAAAGCCATCATTTGGAGTATACTCTACACCATTCTCTTTAGGAACATTTGTTCCATGTTGAGGATCAGACATGTGACCCACAGCGCCTAAAAAGATGATGGGTTAGATCGAGTAAAAGAGACAGACAAAAAAGATAGATAAAGATGTTATATTGCTCACCTTGAGGAATATAATTATCGTTATCCAGTGGTTGAATAAGAACGGGAGTATTCTGTAATGCTGTAACAAAGTCATGTTCTAGCCAACCTCCAGTATCAGCAGGAATTGCTGGTGTTTCATTTCCAAAAGCTATTTCTGCATCCTCTTCTGTTCGGTCTGAATCATCAGGCTTGGACTCTTCAATAGTAATATCTGACTCTTGTCCATCCGCATACTGTTGAGACCCACTCTTGGCACTCTTACCAAAGAGATAAATCGACTCATAAGTCATACTAAGTCCACCACCTCCTGAGCAACTCTTGCCAGATTTTCCACTGTTCAATAACCCCTCTGCCGATGAACTACTACAACTCTTGCCCGATTTTCCTGAATATGTAGAACTACCACTTTTGTCAGATTTTCCATTATACCCTCCGGCAATGTTGTCACTTTGCCTTAGTTGTGGATCGAGTGTTGATATTGGTGATAAACATGCATCATGCCATTCACATGATTCATCTTCTCCAAATGATTGAGTACAGCATGCCTGCATATCAGTGAAGGGTATACCCACGGCACTACCACGTACACACTTTTTATCAGTGGGGTGATAATACCAATATGAAGAATCACAAGGCTATATAATTGTAAATTGTGTTGGTTTTGATAAGTCATTAGGGAAGAAAATAAGTGTGAGATAAACATATCAATTCAATTCAATAGAATGGTTATAGATTGCAAAACTATTGCAATTTGCTACACATGAATACGTTTTCTTACCTGTTGGTAGTATCATACATCATACATATGAGAAATTGTATAGGGGATGAAGAATGTTGAGATATAAAAAACGATATTTTTAATATCATACGCAATAAAAATAGACACATCATATGATCAACAAAGCCATACACAGCACGAGCATTCCCTCCAACTTAACACAATATTCTCAACTGTATGCATGGGCATGGACTTAATTAATTTATAACAAACTGTAAAAAAAAAACAATATAAACTCACATCAAACTGTACCCTACGTTGATCATTATTGTTCAAGAGAGTACGACGACTACCGTCGCCGACGTCACCAAAGATTGCAATACCACTCGGCGCACCGTCAGTAGACTGAGGTGCAAATATACGTAATCCATTATTAGCAGCTACCCAATGGAATGTACTGTTGGTTTCTTCTGTCCATTCGATAGCTGCAACGGATGATGTGCCTCCTACGATGAGTAGTGTTGCCAATGTGCTATGAAAAAACATTTTTATGGCGGTATAATATTGTAGACACTATTCTTATATTAAATTATACAATCTTCCTCGTATATCCTACAGCCCCACGGTAAAGGGGACTATTTGTTGTGTTTGTTTGTGTTCATCAAACAACCAAACAACATCAAGTGAAAAAGCCAACAGACCTTTATGTCGCAGATAGCTTCGATGAATAAGAAAGAACATACTTGATGCCACCCCAAACTTCCTTCCACATTAGTTTTTGGCACTAAATCCACTGTAGTGCCTTCAATATATGGATCTAGGAGATGACCCAATAGACAAATATAATCTCTTGTACATCGATTATCTATTCATAATGACAAAGTTGATTAATCTTATCCAAATGCATCATAAATAACAAGAAAACACCAAAAAAATGCCCACACGGCTAATGTATCAAATAATGGAGATGTAGTTGTGGTGTGGAATCATACAAGATCATAGATAATAATCATTCAACATTGGTTAGGTCTAAAACAAGATGATAAACACTCAAAACACATTTTTAGGACCTACTAACATACTTTTGACACCACTTGTTGGCACATATTTGTGAAAACGCTATCAAAAAACAGCGAACAATTTGGCTGTGTATTGATAATATGCAGTGATTGAAAAGATTAAATACAACACAATTTTACATAATATTTATATATTGTATTAATGAACTCTTCTAACATGCCTAACCCCTTTATTGAACCTGAGTATACTGACAAAATCCTGAAAATTTGAGGGAGAGTATCAGTGTTGCGAAGTACCTTCCCATGCTTCATTTCCTATCCAGTGCTTGTCAAAGTCACCTTATGTATAGGTAAGGACTTTGGAATGTGTGTGGGAGCATATGCATCACTCATGGTGGAGTTACAACAAGACGCCTACACATTGAAGCCGACAGAATCCTGAAATTTTGAGGGATCAGATCAATCGTTTGACTTGGGTGTTTGGGTGTTGTGAAGTACCTTCCCGTGCTTCATTTCCTATCCAGTGCTTGTCAAAGCCACCTTATGTATAGGTAAGGACTTTGGAATGTGTGTGGGAGCATATGCATCACTCATGGTGGAGTTACAACAAGACGCCTACACATTGAAGCCGACAGAATCCTGAAATTTTGAGGGAGATCAATCGTTTGACTTGGGTGTTTGGGTGTTGCGAAGTACCTTCCCGTGCTTCATTTCCTATCCAGTGCTTGTCAAAGCCACCTTATGTATATATAAGGACTTGGGAATGTGTGTGGGAGCATATGCATCACTCATGGTGGAGTTACAACAAGACGCCTACACATTGAAGCCGACAGAATCCTGAAATTTTGAGGGAGATCAATCGTTTGACTTGGGTGTTTGGGTGTTGCGAAGTACCTTCCCATGCTTCATTTCCTATCCAGTGCTTGTCAAAGCCACTTTATGTATAGATAAGGACTTGGGAATGTGTGTGGGAGCATATGCATCACTCATGGTGGAGTTACAAACATAGTCTTTTAGGTATGTAAGACACATGTACTAATTAGGTTCACTATGTAGTTTACCTTGATTGAAACACAATCAATGTCAACCTAATTTTTATTGTTCTAACATGATAGTGATCTAAGCAATGTTGATCCGTTCACAATTTCAGTTGTACAGCAGACAATAGTGTAAGGAAATGTTGATGACCGACTCAGGAAGCGTAGTGCAGCAAGCTCAGTTAGAGTGATACCTCCAACAAAGTATATTAACATAACTGGCTTCTTCTCAACCGAGGATAAAGTCTCACTAGACCAATTCTTTGCAAATGTTCCAAGACTTGGTTCTTTTCTTCTTTTTAAAGCAGTTGATAAACTTTCAGCTGGACATTGTTGCTGTATATCTACTAATGGTCCTCGATGGAGGGGAGATGTTGGTAATTCCTTCATTGCCTCATCCAATCCGGCATACCCCTTCATTGCTACTTGAACCCATCGAACAGTCATAGGAGCATAACCTGACGTAACATAGGCTGCATCTTCAGGATTGGATGGGTCTACATCTGCATTAATTAAGTTCAAAGCCTTGCGTAGTGTTGAGTAGGGTGTTGCCATTGAATCCATATAGAATGTCTCTCTTTTGCGCAAGAAACCAGCCTTCTCCAAGTCATTCAACACCATTAGAAATTCATATCCATATGTCTGCACTACCTCCTTTCTCAATGAATCATACCTTGTGGCTTTGATACCATTGCTCGTTAATGATTGCAAGCAAAACAAGCGTAACCATCTGTAAGGTGGTTCACCATTTGCGATTAGATCTTCCAGAGTTTCATAACATGGCTCTGATTCCAGCATACTACGTTCTGTTTGCCATCGCTGACGAAAGCTATTAGCCTCGGCAGCACTCTTTACTAGTTCGGCAATATGTATATGATTCGTCAAGGAACGTAGATTCCTTGTAAATACAGGAATCTGTTTGACAAATTGATGTATCTCTGTAAGATCACGAGCCGTCTCGCGATTTGTGAACTGGGAATGACTCTCCTTCAAAGCCTTGGCTTGATTTTGAAGGAACGAGCCAAATGTCTCTACATGTTTATCACGTACTTCGGCATACAACGGATCTGAATCATTTAATGGTAGAATAACCTCTTGTTGGTCGCCATTGCCATCTTCATCATCAGGTTCAACTATCGACTTCTTGACAGAAACACATCCGCCTACTTGAATCTGAAGCACATCATCAATTAGACCTTCATAAGTAAGCGGAGTTAGCATGGGTGTTACTAAATCAATCTTTCGATCAATCACAAGTAGAGCCTGAATGGAGGGGGATGTTGGAGTTGAATTGGTATCATTATCATTCTGCTGTTTCAAAGAAGACGTTGCTGTTCTTGTATGTGTTGTGATTTCAACTCCATCCGCTGCATTCACAACCTCATCATGATCATTTATCACACCTCCCGATTGTTCACCATCAATATCATATTGGTTATTCATATCTTCCTCGGCCTGTGCTGCCTCCATCCGTTCTTCTTCAATTCTTAATAACATCATACGATCAATCACTGCAGTTGCCAATGGACCCAATCCTTGAACTCGTGCAATTGCACCTTTGAGTGACGATTCATCGTTATTGTCATCGCTACTACTACCTCGATTTAACAACTGTAATTTAATCAAACTCCGTGCAACAATATCAGCAACATCGGCCTCACATCCTTCAATATTCGAATGACGCATACATGCCGCTGCAGATGGAGAGGGAAGCCCTCCACTCTTATCACTTTCATTCACTACTAACGATGTACCATAATTAGCACTGCTTCCACCCGTTAGTTCCAAACTTAATACATCATCATCCAATGGTATTAAATCAATTGGAAGGGATTCGAAACAGTTCATTGCAGCAGCTTGTGATGAGGGAGTATTAGTAGATACATTATCATCCACTACACCTAACTCACTCAAGAAGGCACGTTCCATTTCTGTAATTCTTGGTACGAATATAAATCTAAATACCTTATCTTGTTGTTTTTGTTGCTGTTGTTGTAGATGATATCTATTACTAGCAGCAGCTGAAGAAGAAGACTTTAACTGCTGTCGTCGATGTAATGCCGCAGCCGATAATGAAGGTAAGTCAAATCCTCCGCCACGGAGAATGTATGTAGTAATTGTCGAACTACTTGTATCATCATTGTCATCATCACCAAAGGGATTGGTAGAGTGTCCAAAAGGATTGCTTCCAGCAGGAGTTGAAGTTGCATTATTGTAAGGCGAAATAGCCGACCCATCCCCTGATGGAGAGAGTATCTCATCACCAACAATCGTTGTAACATGATTACTACTATCACTTGATGATAATAACTTTAATTCATCATTCAAATCTTTAATTATTTCTTCTTCCTCAATTTGACATGTTACATTATGCTTCTTTGATTTCTTAGCTTTAGTTTCCTTCTTCTTGCTATTCATAACTTGACGTAAGATTACACGACGTAAGTCTGCTGAACCGAATATTAATTGTTGTTCTACTGTACTTTTATTATTGTCATTACCACCTACGCCTATGTCTTCTTGAATAAAACCACCTGCCGAGTCTCCTCCATTGTTGATATTTGTATAGGGTTGATTGTAGATATCTCCCAAACGAGGATCATGACTTAGTGTCTCTAGTAATAACTGTCGATTATCAAGACGTAGTGCATCTACTATATGTGATAGTGGACCACGCCGTGGCGTAGTTGTGGTAGTAGATGTTGCCATATTCTCTTATAAGTATATCTCTATTTGCAATACAATCTTTGGTATGTATATGTTTTTATTAAGTGGGTATCTTTAGATGCACCAAGGTAATAACTATCCCTACCGCCTAAATCGTTGACAATACTTTACAGAGCGTTAATAAGATATCAATGAGTGCAGCAATGCATCAACAACATACCATCCGCCAATTTCCTACAATACGCTAAACAACAACAATTGCATTACCTTCTACTCTCATAAAAGATACCGATTATACCGTGTCACCGAACTCCGAACTCACCAATTGAAGTGATATGTTACCGTACAGTGGGTGGAGACGCTAGCATTCTATACTGCAATATCAGATCTTTACAATCGACATTACAATCCGTATTGAGATAAGAATGATAGCTCCACTCTCTATCTTGATCGACCGACAATACAATGAACTCATCCAAAATCAAAAAGTTACTATCGTAGCAAACTATTCATCAAGCAAGAACTCTTCATAAGAAGTCGATATAAAGAGGAAGAAGATATACTACTAATAACATGACAGTTAAAGAAGATGAAGATATTGTAGTAAATGCAGAACCGGGTGCAACTTTAGCAACAGCGGTAGGCGTGGAGGAGAAAGCAAGCAAAAATAATGAACCTCCCATCCCACCAAATCATTCTAGATATTATTGTTCAAAGTGTCGTGCGGTGAGTATTGTATCGTTTATGTGCTTCTCTACATATATATTTGATATATTCATTTAGTTGAGGGTATTGTTTAGATACAGTTGCTAAGATGATTAAATGTTGGTTGGATGTTCTCACACTTACTATATTCTGAATACTATCCACTTCTTTTGTATATCAGCCCTACGATCTACCAGATGGAGCTACAACATGGCGATGTCCTAGCCCAAATTGTCATACTTTCAATTCAACTACACCCGGGGAGTGCGAATGGTGTACAATATTATAAATAAATGAACAAACTTTAAAAAAAAAAAGATGTTCGGAGGGAGTTGATGATATTATGTATTAGATACACAACAATTCAAATTAGAATGTGGTTAAAGTGCAGCGAGATTTGAGTTAATTGAATGGTGTTTTGTTTTTGTAGTGGTAAAAATGATTAACAGTATCAGAAAGAAATATCAGAGCCAAAAGATCAATATGTGTTGCAATCATCAATTAAACATAAAAATGTATTATTAGAAGAATATGCAATGGGAATTGGCAATTTAATCGACTATTGATCTAGTATTCATTCTCCTGATATTACATATCCAAATGTCTGTGAGCCAAAAAACTTTAAATAGGGCGGTACTTCTGAAGATATTTGGGCGGAATAACTGTTTCTTATCATCCCAATATGACGGATGGACATATCCATCAGTGACCTCTGCCATTATCAAAAGATGATCATCATCTATGATCGGAGAATGCATATTCTTATCATCGCTTTGTCTTTTCTCATTACCATGTCGCGAACTTTCATTGTCTTCTTCTCTGATAGACGACCCCATTACTGCATATGTTTTGCATTTCAAATGCGCAACAGTTCCCTTGATAGCAAAGAGGGATGATTGTGCTTCATTTACATTTCCAAATGGAACAGGTACCAATCCATGTACTCCGTCGATTGTTAATTGTTGCATCTTTTGCTTTTTTCTTTGTCGATTACTGAGCTTTTCTATTTTGGTATCTTCTTCATTCATCTTTATATTATTATTATCATTATGTTTGTCCTTTGGAAATTTTGATCCATACCTTCCTGATATCGATCCAACATCTAATACCATTTGTTCCATGCCTTTAATTGGTACAGAGAGTGTAAATTCAATCCCTACCTGAAATTGAAAATTGTTTGTATGATTGCAATTATTACTTTCTCTATTATCATCTGTCGGTGACGATGTCAGTATCAATGCTGAATATCGAGATTTGTGGATGGAAAACATAAATCTGCCTTCATTGTTTGTTGCAGTTAGCCAAGAAAGAACCATCACATTATCTTTTGCACATAATGTGGAGTCGGAAGTCGTATGTGCACAAGATGTGCACATGAAACATACCGGATTGGTGTATAATAATCTACTAAACGCTTTACCAGTATTTAGATGAATCCATTCACATTCTTCGGCATTATTAGAAGCCATTGTATTGGTCGATAAGTCGACAGTGGACATTAACATACTTACATCACTGATCGAACTACTTTTCCCGGCTAAATGTGAATAAAATGAGGACGGTATACGTTGAGTTCAACGCATCAAGCAAGTTTGTCGTTCGACATAAAAATACGCATAGCACATCTATGAGAGTAATGCATGCGCATGCTACTCTCCACTTATCCCACCTTTGCAGCGAATGAAGTGGGATCAATAGAAATAGGTGGAGTTTGTTATTATGATGAAGCTCATTTTTTCATCGAGGGAGAGTAGGGAGAGTTAGGTAGCACATTGCAATTATCATGTCGTCATTCCTCTATTCTACAGCTCTCTTGTTGTGTTCTACTCTCCTCTTCATCCATCCTATATCTGCACAACAATATGGTACCATCGATGGACATAGTTGCTTCCGTAGTCTCGAGGGGCATATGCAAACAATGTTCGATTTAGCAAGAAATTATCCCAACTTGGTATCAGTGAAAGATATCGGTGATAGTTATATCAAAACAACAGGCAAGAGCAATGATTTTGGCGTCGAAGGTTATGATATCTATGCAATGAAGATCACTTCATTAGATGGTGGTATTTCATCGGCTGATAAGGGGAAGACATTGATAACATCGGGATTACATTCAAGAGAATATGCACCACCCGAATTAGCAATGCGATTTGCAGAAAGTTTGATAGACGGGTATAATACTGATAGCGATATTACATGGATATTACAACACGTTGAAGTACATTTCATTATACACGTCAACCCAGGAAAGTCCGCGTTAGTATTGTTTTTATGATATGAACTCGTGTGTTTATATTGAAGTCTCAGTGATTTGAATACTTCATTTGAACTTTGTTTGCCTTTATTTGATTGCCTTTATGGTACATCCCACATGCACTAACATATGTTAATATCATCTCTCTTCATCATCATAACTTGCGATAACGCGCATCTTCCAGATGGACGGTATGTTGCAGAAAACGATAAAGGTATATATTGGAGAAAGAATCTTAATGATGAAGGTGGATGTAGTAGCGATGAAGATTATGGCGTTGACATTAATAGGAACTTTGACTTCAAATGGGGGGATAAAGAAGGTGCATCAAATGATCCCTGTGATAGTGATTACCACGGACCATTCCCAGAAAGTGAGCCGGAAACTAAGGCGGTTTCACAATATGCAAGAGATTTATTTCCGGAGGGACAGAGAAGGAGCGATCCTCTTAATCAAGCGGCTGGTGAGGATACAATTGGCATGTATGTGGACATTCATGCCTCGGGAGGATATATCTATTTCCCCTGGGGGCATGAGAACAAGAGATCACCTGATGACGACGCTTTGCAAGCACTAGGACGAAAGATCCAATACTACAATAATTATGATTTGTGGGCCCCTGGTTCGCCAGACTTTCAATACACGGCTGCCGGAGACGCATCCGACTACATGTATGGCGCGCTTAGTACAGCAAGCTTTGGTCTAGAGCTTGGAGAAGACTTCTATGAATCATGCAATAACTTCCCCGAAATTGTGAGGATTAATCTGCCAGGATTACTGTATGCTGCAAAGATTTCAAAGCAACCATTCAGTCTAGTGAAAGGTCCTGATATTGTTGAAATATTTAGCGGCGAGATGGTCGTTTCAGTGCAAGCAAGTGATAGTCAAAGAGCTGCCGGACAATCAACTGGCGACCAAGGAGTTAGTAGTGTTCAGCTGTACCAGGATGTACACCCCGACGATTATCAATTAGGCCGAGATACAACCTGGACAATGTCTTTAAAGGGGAGCAACTCAGGCGTTTATACCTTTGAAACAGAGATCAATTTTGATGCTGCAGAAATCGCTGTGCCATCGCAAAGGCAAGGGATATCATCTGGTCGGCATATACTCTATGCTCAAGCAAAAGACAGCGATGGATACAAAGGTCCCGTATCGAGTTTGTTCTTTGACGTTGAGAAAAGTGATACATCATCTCCAACTCCAAGACCTACTAGGTTTCCGACCCGCAATGTAAGTTCGATTTTATTGTATCGATGTATTTTGTCTCTCCACACTTGTCTTCCATTGACCCCTTCTCCTCTTCTCTTTAGCCAACAAGATTTCCAACTAGATTCCCGACAAGATTTCCTACAAGACTGCCCACATCACCACCAATTACCCCAACTAAAGCTCCAATCACACCCATCCCAATCTCTAAGACAAGTAGCACTCCTACAAAACTTCCGTCAAATCAGGTGAGAAACACATCTCATGCACTTTTTTATATTCACACTCATTTACTCATACCGTATGCATTTGCTGTATCGCACTAGCCAACTAAGAACCCTTCTTCAAGTTCTCCAGTGACTGTCGAGCCTACTGCAAACCCCACTCTGCGTGTGAGTTATTTTGAATACTTTGCATGCTCACATCATCTAATTTGTTTCTAACCATTCGATTCTTTTAAACTTCAGCCTACGACTAATTCACCGTCTTCTGCTCCAAGCAAAAGCCCTTCTACCAGCCCTGTCAACTTCCCAACTACATCCAACCCAAATTTGAGGAGTACTAGTGCTCCCAGCCAGAAATCAATAAGCTCTGAAGCACCGACATCTCAGACACTTCCTTTAGATGTTACCAACACCCAAAATGAGGTTGTGCTTGACATTTTAGATGAAAATAGTGCATCATCGCGGTCCATCGCAGTGGTGGCTGCTACTGTGAGCTTGGTATTGTTATATGTTATTTAAAACTGATATAGAAGGGAAATACCCAACTGTAAAGATAGTAATGTATAATACTGTTTGACCAATAATCAACTCTTGTCCAATTCAACCTTGGCCATCTTAGCCGTCTTTTTCTTTGCCTTTGCTTCTGTAAAGTTATATGTATTCATATCCCATCTTTTCTCATCAAAGTTAGCAAAGTTATACTTCCCACTATCTATACAGTCTGTGAGTTGATGATACAGTTTGAGATCTACTTTGTTGAGGTTTGTGAGTGAAGCACGGGTATCATTCCCTATTACCAATGGATATTGCTGATTTGCTTTGTGTGATTGCTTCTCGCAAAAAGGACTACCTCTTTCCTCATCTGTATGCCAAGATACATTGAAGAATCTCTCCACTGCTTCAATATAAGCTGGGTCTTTGAACTTTTCTACAACAAAGATAAAGTTCAACTTGCTTGCTTTCCGAAGGGCCAAGTTATACTGTTGATCAAGTGTGAAATTCATCTGTTTGCATATTCCACTCCACCACTGAGTATAGCAGTTGACCGCTACAAGTGAAAACAGTATGTAATTAAAGTTATTGTCATCACGATGAACAAGAAACAATGAAAGAGAGCTTACCACACATTCCCAGATGAAAGTACATTGTCTTTCCACCCTTCTTCTTTCTACCCTTAACCTTGCATTTACTTGGTTCATGACCGCCGGTCTCATTCCATGTGAGTAACGAATTAGCATTCTCTTCAGTGGGCACAAACTTTCTTTTATTTGCAAAGACTAGGTCATGACAGTCCCAACGTCCTTGATACTTGAAGTGAGATATACTTCTTGAAATTGGCTCTCTTATATTCGTCACATAAAATGTATTCGTATTGTTGTTTTCATAACTTGTGCCAGGCTCTTCCATACCACTCCACTCTACAGCTTTTAACTCAATCCCATACTTATCTGCAACCTTTCTAAGATATTTGTGTACGGTGGATCCAGCTGCTTTTCTCGAATGATAAAAGTATATCCTATTAAATTTTGTTGTATTGCTCCATTTATTATTCGGTAGAGCTAAATTGAAATGAGGATGACACACTGGCGAATTCGGTAATGTTGCAGCAGATGTGTTATTCTTTTTAATCGATTCATGTATTCGTTCCAATACCTTGTCATATATGTTATCATCATCTGTATCGGCAATGTTCTTGGCAATTGAATACAAATCATCATCTGTTTCATCATTCGATACTTCATTCTCGTCTGCTTCATCATATGATATTTGCTCGTTATTATCATTCGATATCGACTCTTCTATTACTTCTTTGCCAATACTAATCTGATCTCCCCCATCTTTATTATTTGAGCCCTCAAACAGCACATCAGTTGTTGGCAAATCTCTATCTTTGTCTTCATTCTTTTTGTGTATATTGTTGAGTTGATTCACTGCATAATTACCACCTCTACTTGTTGTTTTTTGCAATGCATCTTGTTGTGTTGAAACTTGCGAATAAAATTGCTCTGTTGATAAAAAAGTACCTGCCGCCAATATACCAACGATCAATACCGATGCCAATATGGTACCATATCGTTTACTCTGAGTATTGGTCTCCATAGTGGCGTAGAGATCTAAAGGTCGGCAACCCCTATCATTGGCATACCACTTTGTGTTATCAGAAGGATACCCCCCCCGCCCCGACAATCTTTTTTCTGCGAGTAAAAATTTGCCTCGTCATTTATTTATTAGCGGCAACTCCTACTACTCCATTCAACTACTCATCCTCCTCTGCTCCATATAACAACCTATTACTACTGCAACCACAACTCTATAAAATCATATCAATATGAGTGGAAACCCAAACGATCCATATGCACCACCCGATGACAGCGGCGATGAAGGATTCAACGATCTACTCACTCAATACAAACCATTATTACAAAAATTAAGTATCTCATCATTTATGGGATATTGTTCTGCTGTATCTGCTAAACGAGTAGGAAAAAGTTTGGCTGTGGTTATAGGGTTGGGGTTTGTGGTAATACAGGGATTAGCTCATAAAGGGTTTGTGGAAGTAGATTGGAATAAAGTTAAGAAGAGTGCTACAGATGTTATCGATACTGTGAGTATATCATATGCGTTATGTTCGATATGCGTAAGTGTGTTTAGTCTCTTTTGCTCACTCATACCGATATATGTTGATCCTTTGCTCACTCATACCATGCCATTGCAAAAAACACATCTTTCTCTGACAATAATATGACACAACAATACAAACTACAATACACAAAAAAAGGATAAAGATGGAGAGATAACTGATAAAGATATACAGAAGTATTTTAAAAAAGTAAAGAAGGTTTTAACAGACAATATACCAGATGCGAGTGGATTTGGTATTGGATTCATGTTTGGGCTTCGGAGTTGATAATGAGTAGTGGACAGAGAGAATGATCTGAGTGTTTGTACATATCATTTTACAAATGGAGAAAGAGGGATGAGGGAGTGAAATGCTCCTTCAATGGCCAATGTGTGGAGATGAACGCTTAGAGTAGGAATACATCTACTAAACAGCATACTTTATAACACATGTACAATACAAATCTTATCATATTAGGAATGAGCTGAATTAAGATGGCGACTCTTTACAAACAAACATTATCTACTATGCATTATATATAATGTGTAACATCCAATAATATTCTACATCAACCTACCAATCAGGTATAGATTCCCCGTTCCATAGGTCTTCAAAGAAACAAACGTTTGAAGCTGCTATTTGTTGTTCATTAGTTAACTCACTCCAATACAGCTCCTCCGTGTTAGGTACTTCTCCATCGTCGTTATCCCAAAGGTCGGCATTCCATCCCAGTATTGAATAATACTGATCAAGCCCAACCTCCTCTAGATCAGACCACCAATAGCCATAATAATGATTTATATGACAATCGTATACTTCTTCACTCATTCCAAGTGATATAACTCCAGCTTTGCCATTATTAGTCAAGTCGACATAACTTATCTCTTCAATTTCTGCATTCGAGCCAGGTAAATTCCAAGTCTCTTCTGTATATTTCAAGTAAAATTCAGCTACTGTTCTATCAACCTCTTCAAGTGAAGACCATTCAACATATCTCTTCTCGGGTATTGAAAGTGAGACGGAATTGCTTTCCAATTGAG
>Ga0214480_100260_pt1 | contig 26544 bp, 23 predicted proteins | sample M1_20Mar14CPVII9_3_FD_165042 | JGI IMG/M metagenome (GOLD analysis project Ga0214480, IMG submission 165042) | Marine eukaryotic communities from Monterey Bay, California, United States - M1_20Mar14CPVII9sort6BwellE17 | ecosystem: Environmental > Aquatic > Marine > Unclassified | place: USA... | reverse complement strand
TCTGTGATATTGATGTCGGATTGAGTTGTAGTTGCGTATGTTGCGCTCTTATCCTCTGTGATATTGATATCGATGTATACATAGTTGTTGTGGTAGTATGTGGCGCCGTAAAAGCCGCAGCCGGACTAGCCACACATGCTACTAGTACTATTGCAATACTACAGCAGCATATTGTTCGTCTCATCACGCTTTATTCCTCCAGATATCAACATCAATCATTTGCACATCGCAACAGAAAAATGAAAATAATTGGGAGTATTTGATAACTAAATGGGAAATTATTGATTGGATAGAACTTAGACTGACTATAATTTTATTTGCTAGGATGATACGATTATACATAGATTGTTGTGATTAGGAGTTGTTAGAAGAGGTATCAGATAGATGTTAGAAGCCTGCAGCTGCCGCGTAACAATATAGGTTTTGTAAAGGATACCCCTCAAGCGGTATATATAAATCACTCTTTGAAACTCATATCAGCACCATCAAATCTTATTTGCTCCTACTTCCTCAAATTTCAATTATGGCACCCCTCCAGAGGAAGAAATCAAGTCGTTTAATAACAACTACACCAGATTCTATATTAAACCTCGAGCATATCAAATCTCAAATATCATCGAAACTATTTGACGGATTGGAGATATTAAAGGTATCAAGTAAAGGAACCTTAGTTCCTCGTATATTAACTCTTTCCGATGACTTATTCACCCTCTTTATATCTCATCATAAAGTTGGTAAAGTCGAAAGTTTTGCAGATCGGATACAATACAAAACAAATAAGGCGTATTCCTCGGTCATTAGCACAGTAACAGGTACGAAAGTTCAGAATAATCATGATATACGCGTTATTGATGTTGCAGATATACTTTGGGTACAGTCCGGATTTATTGGTAGTAGAAAGTTGGAATCATGCAAGGCCGCTAACTTGGAACCTCGAAAAGTAATATCAATATTTCATAATAATACCAATAGTACAGATTTTCAAGTATATGATGGTGAAGATTTAACTGATTTAAGATCGGTACTAAGTGCCATTCACACAATCAGAGAGGCTTATCAAGTAGCAAAGTTAAAAGTAGGCAGAGAGGAATTGTTATTAAGATATAGTTGGTATGATACAGGAAAGTCTGCGTTTGTACGTTTTGGTGCAGGATTCTTTGTGATTGGACTACTTCATTTGACCTTAATTTTCCTTTTGATTGCCTTTGCAAATCACATTCACTAACAGGAGTTATACTATCTCTTTTTTATTTTCATGAACAGATTGGAATAAGAGTGGAACTATTGATCAAGGAGAGTTTCTGCAATTACTTGGCAGAATAAACATTTACATAAAGCAAGAGAAAGCTATCAAAATATATAAAGATTATATATCAAGAAAACATCCCGTAGTCAAAAAGAGTGGAGTTCGTCTTGGTAGTAAGATACATCATCAAGGGATAACTTTTGATGAGTGTATGGAAATATTACGAAGTATTAAGCTCACACAAAATGATGGGGAAGAAATGAGTGATATAATCTTCAATGAAGTATTCGGGGCGGACAAAGATGATGTAAATGCAGACGAGTTTCTAAATTTGTTTTTACATGACAAGCAGAATGAGCTAAATGCCAATATCGAAGATGTCAAGAAGATCTTTTTCAGACTAAATGAATTGGACATATCAGGGGCAGAGCCTCATCTTAATTCAAATGGGAAAAGCCACAATGATTCAATTGATAGAATTCGATTTGGAGAGTACTTAACAAGCTCTGAGAATGATGTATATAATCCAGATAAACAAAAGATGGACAAATCGACTTTGTCACAGCCACTTTCCGAGTATTGGATCAACAGCTCACACAACACATACTTAACGGGCGATCAATTGAAGTCAATCTCTTCAGTTGAGATGTATGTTGTAGCAATGCAAATGTGAGTAATGGCTAAGTTATCTACTTGCTTTTCAATCGAATACACTTTAATATCATCTTCTGACATATATATTTGTAACTGATTGAAGAGGATGCAAATGTTTAGAGCTAGATTGTTGGGATGATAGTGCTGGATATCCGATTGTGTATCACGGCTACACCCTAACTTCGAAGATTCCATTCCAAAGCATCATCACTTGTGTGAAGCACTATCTTGATGACAACCCTGACACTCTTCCTATCATTCTATCACTCGAGAATCACTGTAGCCATCCATTTCAAGAGCAAATGGCTGCTATTCTCAACAATACATTGGAAGATAAGCTCTACATTCCTACCAATAATAAATCTGATTCTCCATTACCATCTCCACTTGAACTGGTTGGAAAGGTAGTCATTAAAGGCAAGCGTCCTCCAGAGAATGATGATGATGATTTGACAACGATTACATCAGAATCAATGGAAGAAGAAGAAAATGTCCTAGCAGATGTAGTAACAAAACCGCCCCAAGATGGAGGAGGTAACATATTAAAAACAAGTTTAAGCGGAGTTGGAGCTGCTAGTGACAAGTTAATGTCAAGCGTTCACGCGGTTAGCAAAGAAGTAGGTGCCGACAAACTAATGTCAAGCATGAGAGGAAAGAGCGACAGTAGTCCGCCATTGCCGAAGATCGTTCCGGAACTTGCTCAAGTGACTCTAATGAATGGAGTCAAATTCAAGACATTTAGCAAGAGTATACAACTGCCACTCAACGATATGCACAGTTTCAGTGAGACTAAGATTTTAAAAGTACTGAATAAAGATCCTGCCAATGTGGAATTATGGAGAGAGTACAACAAAGGACATCTTACTAGATGCTATCCGGCCGGCTCTAGAGTTGATTCATCAAACTATAATCCTGTTGTTAGTTGGCACCTGGGCAATCAACTCGTGGCGCTAAACTTTCAAACTGCAAATGATAGTGCCATGAATATAAACGATGGCCGCTTTAGAGGTGGTTGTGGGTATGTCCATAAACCACCAAATGTTCTAAGCAGTGATGGCGAAACAATTACCAGTGACAACAAAATAATATTGCGTATCAAGGTACTGTCAGGATCGTGTCTTCCGAAACCCTATGGTGACAGTGCAGGAGAAGTGATAGATCCTTATGTGATTGTTAGATTGCATGATGTTGATAAGGCATCTCAGTCGAGTAGTAAAAGCTTGACAAAGCGACCACCATCTGGACAAGATGACTGGTTGGAAACAACTACACGAAAGACGAAATCAATTAGAGATAACGGCTTTTCTTGTAAGTGGAACTCGGAATACTTTGAATTCTCGGTCAATTTCGCATCTGTGGCCATGCTTGAATTTATAGTGATGGACAGTGATGCTGGTTTCCTTGATGATACAATGTGCAAGGCAGCAGTGCCGGTATCTTCTCTTCGAACTGGAGTTCGAAGTGTTGTGTTCCATGACTATAGTTCTCGACAACATGGACCTTTCGAGATGGCGAGAGTGCTTGTGGATGTAGATATAAAGAATTAGTTTAAGAAGTTTAAGCAATACTACAGCAGTATATTGTTTGTCTCATCATGCTATTATATCTCCTAGATATCACTTTAGGCTCACTACTCCGACCACAGTGTTACTTTGATTCAAGATGGGACAGTGCTCGTGGATGGATGTAGATTAAGGAACATGTATGTTTAAGTTTAAGACTTAAACCATTTAAAAATCATCTTTCTGGAATCGCTTCAAAGAGTTCCATCAGAGCTTTGTCTCCACTCTCTTCTACCCACATACGAGGTGAATCGCCATCAATGTCTTGAACATCTGGATTTGCTCCTGCCTCTAACAGCAGTCTAACGAAGTCCACATCCAACTCAGCACTTAGTGCAGTTTGTAATATCCCGATACCGTCCGCATCTTTGGCATTTATATTAGCACCTTTCTCGACCAATAGTTTTATACAATCGATACTTCCTCTATCTGTAGCAAAATGAAGAGCAGTCTGACCTTGTTCGTCGGCTCCATCGATATCACAATCACCATTCATTATGACTTCTTTTATTGTATCAACGTCATTGGATACTGCTGCATATCGGAGGCGGATCTCTGGAGACGTATTGCTAGTTACTGGTTTTCGTGATGATAAATCAGTATTATCAGCCATTGTACTCTGTCTTATCCCCATACCAGTCATGATACCTCCGTCATCATTTGCATTAACGGGACATCCATCTTCATCTAATTCCGCATGTTTATCATTGTCATCAGCATACACTACATCATCATTATCATGATCACTAACATTTTTATTCAGGTAAGCAGATTGACCCCCGTTCGAGAAATGGTATACAACTTCACAATATTTCTTCATTGCAAATGACTTTGGTAATCCTTTAAATTTCCCCCATGCATCATACTTGGCATGTGCAACAATGTTCATCTTTGATGGCTATATAAAGTTAGAAGGTGTTAGTTAATAGTTTACACAACATAGCATATTAATGCACACAACATATACATACCGCATTATCATCACATCTATCACCTTCACATGCTTGTTTGTATAGACCATATAACATCAATTGATCTTTCTGGTTTAACATACCATTTGTAAATTTCCTTGCCACCTTTGTTGCCTCGTTAAACACTTGTTGCAATTGGACTTCTGTGATATTATCATCGTGTTCGTCTAAGAATAAATCTCGTGGTATCTCCTGTCCTCTATCATCACGTCTTATTTGTTGTGTATTATATTTACTTCTTTTATACCAATATAAACTCAAACCAAGTATTATTAATGATGTACCACCTACAATCCACAGTCTTTGTTGCTGCTGCTGTTGTAACATAATATTTTGTTCGTGTCGCTTTCTTTGTTCGTAATAGCGTTTGCGATATCGTTCTAATCGTTGTTGTGTTTTACGGTTTAACTCTTCGTCTACCAATGCAGCTTGAGGACAATAGATGTCGGGATCAACTTCTCTCCTCATGTACCAAAGTATATTTATTATGTTGTTTTGGTGGTGGTTAGTACGATGTGCAGATGTATGGGCTAGTGTAGTATTGTTGGTATTATTTATTTGCAATAACTTGATAGACTGCTACGGATGAACTACGGGGGGATATGTTGCACAAAGGGGTTGATTAGAAGATATGATGGCGGTATACTAATGGACGGCTTTCCTTTATATCATATGGTACGCTAAAAGTAGTAGATGGCCATCGTGTTTAAGGCGACTCCCCCGCTAATTCTGTGGTATCTTTTTATGAGAGTAGAAATCAGAAATCTCACAAATTTAACACGATGCGGCACTATGAGATGTAGCGGTGATGATACTATTGAACTTCCAGTACCTCGAGGTCCAGACGCAACAGAAGGATATGTCAAGGCACTGACAGAACTGAAAAGTGGTATGGACATTCTTGGATTTGGTGTCCCGCCAATTTTAATTGTCTACTCTACCGAAACAGAGAACTACAATGAAGTTACCAACCTACCAAATGAAAAACAAAGAGTGAAGTTAACTCAAATGAGATTAGTAGATGGCAGTGGCGATCAGATACATACCAGATTGGCCGTCAATCTTGCTGAGATGGGTAGGTGTCTCAAGAGAGGAGATAAGGTCCGTCTAGACTCGTACACCGAGCTGCGTTATCGGGTGAATCCACAATCACCGAGGATGCCGGCCCTCTTCGTACACGCTCTATCTCGCGTAGGGAACGTACCTCTTCCTGACGATAGTATTAAACCACCATTACCAATTGCCGTAGTATGTCCAATTGCTCATCTTGATGACTATGAGCCGTCCAGTGAATACATTATTGATCCAAGGAAAGATGAAAAGCCAACGTGTACGGATGAGTGTAGACACTGTGCTGTGTATGGCATTCGATTCCTCAAATGTGTTGTTGAGCTTATCCCAGTCAAGGATCGCAATCTAGCCACCATTAAGGAAGACTGTTACTTTGCAACGGATGATATTGATGATATGCCGAACAATCACAAGCGGAATATGGTATACTGGTGGTATGCAACGAATGTGTTTTCCATTAGCGGAAAGGGTAAGCGAGGAAAGTTGCCTGTGTGTTTGGAGTATGCCATTCGAGAAATGTATCCTAATCCAGAAGGCGTACCATACAAAGGACATCGTGATCAAAAGAAGAACTAGTCGTAACTGTACAAATTAAAACTAATTTAGTTGTTGTTTAGAGTAACACTATTAGACCAGTCATACGGTATAGGTTTGTTCTTTTTAAATCTCGGGGTGAACTTATGTGTAGAAGATACCACACCATTCCAAACAAATGGCTTTACCTTCTGTTTCTTCGGGGCTGGAGCAAAGACACATTGACTCTTGTTATGTCCAACTTGATGACACTTAGTGCATTTACTTGGCGCCTTCTTCTTTCCAGACTTGGTGTGCTTGGTGATTGCCTTCTCAGTTTTATAATTGCAAGATTTGTTGGTATCCTGCCCCCGTCGATGTGCATTGGTCAATTTAGCAAACTTGCGAGCATCCTTTGCCTTTTGACTACTGTGGTGTTCGTAATCCTTCTTTCTCTTCTTATTCTGACGTTGATACTCCTTCTCCTCCTCTTCACAAACATTAGTATTGAGAAGACTTGCAATTTCTTGCGCAGTCTTTTCAGTATCCTTCCCGTTGCCATTGCAGAATACAAGCTGCATGAAGGTATACCACAGATCAGTTCCGTTACCAAGGACCCGCTTCCCTTCTGTTAGTCTTGTAATCTGTCCCCAGAATCCCTCACACTTGTTACTACATCCACATTGTGCGATCTCATCAATACTGGAGGCATTGAATCGCTTGGACATGATTTTCTGAAGTGTGTCTATCCCAGAATCGGATAGACTCATAGTAATTCCATCAAACCGCTTCGTAGCCTTGGCAGTAAGCTTGGTAATCTCACTTGGCGGCAAGAATTTGTTCTCCTTCTTGATCCTTACGGCAGTGCAGTACTCCTCGTGCTTGCAACACTTGTGATTGCCACAATGATGAAGGATGATAGCATTTATCTGATCAAGACATTTCTGTCTAGCGTCGGGCTGTCCAACATTAGGATGATAGTCTTGAATTACTTTGGTGAGATCGGACTCAATACTCTTGATTCTCAAGTTGTTCAGACCCAACTTACCCCTGATGGTCGGGTCCTTCTTTGCAATATCATGCATAGCGTTGTTATGATTCTTGATGACATGATTTAAGTCGGGCACATGTTTACCTCTTCCCTTGGCATCATCACCTAAGATCTCCGTCTGTGCTCTTATGGCCTTCTTCACTGCATTAGAGTCTTGGTCTGCAACAATTGTTTCCATTCCAACACATGTCTCCTTGCTTCTTGGCATACCTGAGTCGTCCAAGAGCAATCCCCTAGCAGCATCAGCCGATAGAAACTCCTCGGAAGCTGCCGTAGAGTATTTTGTCTTGCGGTAGCAGGGTCCATCGTGTGTCATTGGGAAGCGGCTCAAGTCAAATACAGTAATATCTTCACCTCGTACACGAGCTTCATCTATTGCTATATTTGCAGCACGTGTGCATTTGTAGCATTTGTTCTGTAGTTTGTTATGATAGGAGAAAGTAGTTGTGTCAGGCATAGTGAGAAGAGTATCATACACATATCATAACATATCATATCACTCACCTGATGGTGAGTTATGTTTATTGGTCGGCCGGTCACCTCACTATGAACTACTAGACCGGCTTCATCTCCGTTAATGTTCTGCCTATATGCCCTCTTCTTGCCTCCTCCATCTTGTGACACCGTGCCAAAAGTTGCTTCTGACTTGACACCGTTGTATTCAAATGGCAATGGCGTGTTGCCAGGCAGCTGTGTACATGCAGCCACGTGTTCAGCTAGGTTCTCCTCTTTCCTAACTTTGAATACTTCACCAATAGACTGACGTATCTTCCTGTCAGTATGTCTTGCATTATTTCGGCTTGACATCTTCACGCCCATTGAGCCCGATACAAATGCATGCATCTTCTCCATATTGATTCCACACGTACGTGTACCAATGGCAATCTTCAAGTTCAACTCTGGTTGTTTCCTCGATTCCCTTCTACCTTCCTCCACCACGGAAGTTCTAACCCAGTTACAGTTGCGTAATTCTAATTCTTTTCCACATTTAGGGCAATCCCACTTCTGAATAATACCAGCTCCATACTTTTTATCAACCTCATTCAGATTGATGGAGGTACCACACTCTGATGCATGCTTGGTTGCTTCTGCAATGAATGTTGTCATCATGGGAATACTATATATTCCATTGGAATTGTTTCCTTTAATACTACTTGGATCGATGGTAGCTCGTGGTGGTGTAACCTCTCGTGCCTCATTATTGTTAGTCAAATTATTATTAGTATCGGTATTGTCTCTACTTTCTTTTAACTTCTCTGCCACAGCTTTCTCTACTGCTGCATCAAATGCTTTCTTCTTTGTTTGTTCTTTAATCTGTTCACGATTATACTCATCCATATCATTTGCATATCGTAGAAGAGCACTATTAATCATTTCCAACTTTCGTATACCAACGGGATGTGTTTTCAGATAATCTCTCTCAGGATTGATTGGTAGGCGTTTAGCATACCGGGATGATAGTCTATTTCTTTGATCTAATGGTGCCCCGACATCATGTGTAAGTAATGAATGTCGATAGAAGGATGTATGCCCGTCAGTACGCTTTGTAACGAACATACTACCACTATTGCAACGTGTCAAAGCATATTCTAATAACTCCAGTGATAACGATTTGTGCACACCACTATGAACAAGCCTATCACGCATCTCATTGATTGTAACCCATATTTCTTTATTATTATCGGGGTAATGTGATTCTAATGATAATATCTGTTTGTATGTCGATGCTTTTAGCTTTGGTAATTTCATGTTGATGTTTTGTAGTATTTTGATGCACCAACCTAAGATATGTATTTTTGCAATAACTACGATAGACTGCTACGGATGAAGTTCGGTATATGTTGTATATGACCTATAACTATCAAATGGTCGTAGTGGGCGGGTACTAAAGTGTGTTTATTGTGTTGTTTTGGTGGTGGTTAGTACGATGATGCAGAATTGGGCTGGTATAGGTGGTATTGTTAGTATTGTTTATTTTGCAATAACTATGATAGACTGCTACGGACGAATTACGGGATATGTTGCACAAAGGGGTCGATTAGAAGATATGATGGCGGTATACTAATGGGCGGCTTTTGTTTACTTGTTATAGTATACCGAACCAGCGGCATAAATTCTCATAGTACCATCGTGTTAAAATTTGTGAGATTTCTGATTTCTACTCTCATAAAAAGATACCAGAATTAGCGGAGTCGCCTTAAGTTTGTGAGTTTGTGAGCTTTTGATTTCTACTCTCATAAAAAGATACCGCAGAATGATTTGATTTTACATATAGTGTCCGTGCAGGCCGTGCCGCCCTTGCTACGAAGTACATGAGGTTAAGTGATGAAGATGAAGCTTAGTTAAATTCTAACTAAGCCCACATTAAGTTAATCATTGGCTTTATTAATATACAATTACATTGACTATGGTTACCTAAACATCAATACCTTTTGTCAAAGAGTAGCTTAAACCTGCTTGAGTATTATTGTTTGCCCTTTATGTCAATGTCAAACAGCAAGACTACGGACTCATGTTATCAAGGTACCCCCCACCTCCACTCTTCTTTGGTTGTGATGATTTCCAACTTGCACCTCCTTTACCAAAGCCAAATCCCTTGGGCGGTGCCGTTTTGGTTGCTTCTCCCTTTAGAGGAGTTTGAACAGCTACTTGTGTGGCCACAGCTGTCTGGCCTTTGCTTGCCGTCTTCCATGATCCTTTACCATATCCACCCTTTCTCGTTGAGCCACTGGTCGACGTGGTCAATAGCTCTTTACCTGACGATGCAAGTGCCGCCTCATAGGCTTGACCTGAAGTAATTGGTTTGGCTGCGGCATAGTTTTTCTGTCTACTACCGAATCCACTACCTATGGCGTCAGGCATTGGCTTGCTTGCATAAGGGCTTCTACTTGCACTGCCAGATATACCACCTACATTTCCTGATGGAGATACAGTAGTAGCAGGCTGACTCTTTAATAGTGCATCTGTTGATGATGCAGCATAGTTGATCTGAGCATCCTTCTGCTGCAACTCATCTCTTATGCCAGAGAGTTTTTGAATGACTTGATCAATCTTTCCTTCGGAGACGCCATTGAATGCCACTTCACTCGATAGATTGTTGATGGTTGCTTGCGCAGTATCTCTCCATTGTTTCAAACCCCTCAATTCTTCTAAGAGTAACTCTTTCTCCGTGGCATACTCCTTTGCTCCCGATTGAAAGATGTTCAAGGCTGTTGCTTTCTCAGATAGTTCCTTCTCTAAAGTATTAATCTTGGCAGTGTTGGTTGCATCAAACTGTTTCATCTCTTTAACTTGTATCCGTAGACGTTCAACTTCTTGCTTCTTTTGATTAAGGTCGTGTGATGATTTCTTGAGGAGGGATTCGGTAGAATGACGTGCCTTGTTGAGACCTACAATCTCGCCGTTTAAATTCTTGATGGATGACGACGCTGAGTCTAGTTTCTTCTCGAGGTCAGTAATCATGCTTGATCGGGAGCTTAAATCATGTTGTAGACGCTGGATATCGTTTTGTAACTTCGTCTCGAGCTTCTTTAGCTCGGTTTGATGAGCATTCTTTGTGTTTGCAAGCTGTCTTTCAAAGTCGGCAGTCATCGTGGCGAGTCGTTTCTTGCCCTCATCGACAACTCTTTCAGACTCCTTCTGATAAGCCTCAAGCTTTGATTTCATGTCATCGATCGTTCTAGCTCTTTGACTTGCAGTACTCTGAACGTTTGCAATTTCATGTTCCTTTGCTTTGATGTCATCTTTCAAGTTGGCAATGAGTTGAGAATTTTTCGACTGCTCATTTGTCAGAGCACTCTTCAAGCTTTGAGCCATGTCTGCGGCTGATTTACTCTCCTTTTCGTATTGAACCTTGATCCGATCAGCCTCCTGTTTCATTGATTCAAACTCAACCGATCGCTTGTCAATCAAAGTCTCTAATGATGCAGTAAGTTCTTGTAGACGCGCAACTTCAGGAACGAGCATGTTAACATCTTCATTTCTCTCATTGTAATCATACTTGAGTTTCTCAATCACACCATCCTTTGACTTGAGCTCTCTTTCGAGGCTTTGACGTTCAGCCTCGGTATTCTTCTTCCATTCTCTTAATTCCCAAATCTCCTTCTTACTCGAGTCCTTTTCTTGTGTCAAGCGATCAAGTTGATATTTGAGATCAGAAATCTCCTTGTTCATCTTCTGAATCGAGTTATTCAAGCTAGCCGCTTCCTTGCTTTTATCATCCGTCCCTTGTCTAACACGTCGTAGCTCTGATTCTGCACTCTGCTTCCACTGTGTTAACTTCTTAATCTCATTCTTCAAATTCTCTTCCACACCCATACTAGAATCAAGTTTTGATTGCAACATAGATATCTGTTTTGTACTGTCCGATATCTGCTTTTCCAGCTCCACATCTTGTGCACTGAGATCTTGTCGGATCTGGTTAATGACACCAGGTTCATATACTCCCTCAACAGTTTTCAACACCATGTCAATCTTTTGGTCTTTTGTCATTCCTCCCTGCTTATCTGCCTTCTTGAACTCTCGTGATACATTTGCCGCTTGTAGTTTCATACGTTTTTTCTCAGCTAATGCCGCCTCCAACTCTTTAGTGTGTTGCTGATGAAGGTTATCAAGCTCTCTCTGAAGTGTGCTTTGCATGTCTTGCTGATGCTGAGCTGCCATCTTGTCAATATCTGCCTTGAACTTTGCAGCCATTTCATTTGTTGCTTCCTCTACCTTGACATTCACATCACTAACAGACTTGGCCTCTAAATCTTGTCGTAGCTTATCCATGTCACGATTATGCTTAGCAATCAAACTGTCAACTTCCTGTTTGTGTTGAGCACCTAACTTCTCCATGGCAACTTCCTGAAACTTGAGTGTATCAGCAACTGAAACAGCCTTTTGATCCTTCTTCAGCTTCTCGATCTCAAGCTGATGACCCTTAGTTAGTGCTGTGGCCCTGGACTCGAGCTCATTACGAAGTTGTGTCATCGCTTGGCCATGATTCGCTGCCATACTTTCCATTTCTTCAGAGTGTGCTTGTTTCAACTTGCCAATCTCAGACTGCAAGCGTGTAACTTCCTCACCGTTACCACCACCACTACCCTGTTGATTAGCTAGTATCGCATCAATCTCGGCCTTGTGTGCCGCCTCCATCACTTGCATCTTTTCGGTATTTTCTCTCTCCAACTCTCGTGTGATTTCTTCCTTCATACGATTACGTTCCGCGGCATGATTCATCTTCATTTGTTGCATGGCATTCTCCATCTCTGCCAATCGCTTAGCTCCCTCAGGTCCAATACCACCGGGGGCTTGTGTCTGTTGTTGAGAGGCTTCAAATTCATCTTGAAGTTTGGTAATCTCTGCAGCATGTATCTTGGCAATCTTGACAATCTCCTCCTCGAGTGTACGCTCATGGTCCTTCTCCATCTCTCGTTTAAGGTTGGCCATTTCAATACGATGTGTCTCCTTGAGTTGTTGAATGTTAATTGGCTGTCCAGCAGGCTGTTGTGAACTACTACTTGGACCACCAACACCAACATCTCCCAAACCACCCCTTGCACCCATATTCTTAAGTCTTTCTTGTTCTCTTAATGTCGAGCTCGACTTACGACCACCAACTCCCACTCCTGGTTGTTCAGTTCTCAAGGTCGTGCGCTCCACACCAGCCGAAGATGGGCCAAATGGCTGTCCTGGAATACCAACGCCCATACCTCTCATTTCATTCAATCGTTCTTGTTCACGTGCCCTAGACGATGTTTTACCAAAGGCAGCGGGACCCCCAATACTTCTTCCAGGTTGTTGTCTACCTGTCACACCCTTTCCTCTAATATTACGAAGACGTTCCTGCTCTCGTTCCTTTTCTCCAGACATTGGTGGACCTCCTGACATTGGTGGACCTCCTGACATTGGAGGAGGAGGTCCTTGTTGCTGTTGCTGTTGCTGCCTATTGACAGGCTGTCCAGGTGTTGGCTGTGGTGGTGCTTCTTCTTTTTCTTCATTCTCAGGTGGTACCCAACTAATGAAACTAGGCTCTCTCTTCATGTAGTCATCGAGTAAGATATCTTTGGCAACAAAGTCTGAATCTTCAACAACAATCCCACCCTTTCCTGGGAATAACACGCCTGATCGGCCCTTCTTCGGTTGTTGTTGTTGTTGTTGCTGTTGTTGTTGCTGAGCAGCACCTCCAAGAGACGATAACCTTTCCTTAACACGAGCAGCCTCGTCAACAGTCATTTTCTTCTGTGCAAATTTCCTCTTCATATTGTCCATCATTACATTCATATCCTGTGGACCATTCGTACCAGTAGCCTGTGTTGGTTGCATTGGTTTCTGTTGCATTGGACTTTGCATCCATGGCATACTATTGCCACCACCACCACCGCTACCGGCAGACTGTGGTTTATCCTGAATAACATTACGTTCTGAACCCATTCTTCTCTTTTCCTCGCGTTCACGATCTTCTCGGAACTGTTCTTTTCGTTGACGTTTCATGTCCTCCTGTTGAGCATCATCATTACGCTTCTTCTCGTCATACATATTACGAACAGCCGCCTCCTCTTGCTGTTGGGCAATATAATTAGCTTCTTCTTGGGCAAATTGATAGGCTTCAGCTGCTTCATCAATTTCCAAAGGACGACCACCAAAACCATTTCGTCCTTGAGGTGGTGGTTGACCTGGTCTTCCCCTAATATCCTGTGGCTGTGGCATGGACTGTTCTTGTGAACGAAATCTACCAAACTTATTACTGCTGCTAACGTCCATCATATCAGGATTCTTCTTACCAAATGATGCTCGTGCGGATGAAAATTTGTTATCAGCACCCCGAGGACTCACTCGTCCCCGCTGTTGCTGCTGCTGCATTTGCTGCTGTTCTTCCATCATCCAATTACGTTCCTCCTCCATCCTCATTCGATCTCTCATTCGTCGTTCGGCATTCCACTGTTCCAATTGACGATCATACCGTTCACGTGATCGACCGTCACTTAGTACCATCCAGGCTCGTGCAATTTCATTAAACTCTTTCGATCGACGACCACCACCCCGTGATCCACTACCTCGCTGTGGACCAACATTGGAACTATTATCAATACCTGTATCTGATTGTCCACGTGAATTGGCATTATCATATTGTTTCGCCAAGTTTAGATATGATTGTTTAATTTGTGATCTGGTAGCAGTAGGTGGTACCTGTAGTAATTCATAGAATGTTGGTTCAAATCCTTGTTGTTGTGGCTGTTGTTGCTGCTGTTGTTGAGGAGGTACAAATTCTGGACCTACTCCTCCCTGTTGCATACCTGGTGGAGGCGGAGGACCGCCTCTCATACCAAATGATTGAGATTGCATACCCCCACCAGGAGGCATCATACCCATTTCTCCCATCATTCTTGGGTCAAACATCATATCTTCCATAGGACCTCCTCCCATTGGTCCGTCCATTCCCATCATTCCTGGGCCATCAAACTCTGGACCACCCATCATATTACCCATTCCAGGAGGACCGTCCATTTGAGGAGGTGGTCCGCCCATCATATTCATTTGTGGATTGCCCATCATCTGCTGAGGATTGCTGTCCATTTTAGGATTCATCATTTGAGGGGCATTATTATTCATTGGTCTTTCGTTACCCAAAGGTCCACTATTCTGTTGTTGAGGCCCTCCCCGAGGAGTAACTTCTTGTTGTTTTTGTGTACTACCCTGCTGAGACTGTGAAACATCAGGAAAGGTAGGTGTAGGAGGCTGCCATAAACTCTCACCAGTATTATGATTAAAGTAATAAATTCGACTGTAGTTGGAATCTAAATAGGCACTCCAATCTCCCTCGGTTGCCAATGGCATATTAGGATTATTTCCATTGGAATTACTATTTTGTTGTGGTGCCGCTGATGCTGTATTACCAACATGAAGTGATGTAGTAGTTGCAATTGATGGGTAATGTTGTTTAATTGTTGTTGCAATTGATGTATGTTGATTTCTCGCCCTACCGAGAGGTGATGGTAATAATAACGCTGCAGTAGATGGTATAAATACCAATGCTGATAATGCACTCGTTATAAATAGTAGACCACCGGTACTTCGATATCGATTGTTACCATTATGTTGTTGTTGATTGCCGTTGCTATAATTTGATGTCATGATGTTTTTGTGTTGTGATGTACTGTTGGGGTTCCTTTATATATTCTTTAACCCACTAACACTAACTATGAAAGTACTATTAATGAAGATGATACCACCGTCGTCCTGTATATTGTTCTCTCAAACTCTTCTCTACTGATTGTTGGCCCACTGTTGCCATCAAATGAACACAAAAAATCTAACAATCAATGATACGTATCTTTTGTGTTGGTATCCTTTTGACTTTGATGAAACTACAGGAAACTAGAGAAGAAAATCGCCAGTAAGCAAGAGATTTAAGTGATACTAGAGATGTCTTCTTCATCTAATGAGGTTCTAATCTTATCTAATACCTCTTCCTATTCATCCTATTGATAACTAACGTCTCGTACACACACTTCTTCCCTTAATGAGTATCCTAAACGTCTCGACTCTTCTTCTCATTCTCCTACACATGCTTCTTTCCTTTACTCAACAACCAAATCCAAAGAAACTGCACCAAATAGAAGGCGGACTATTGTCCTCAGTAACTTGATATGTCGGGTAGTATGTAGGTGATCCAGTAGGTGATTCAGTGTCAGTTGTAGACCAGAATGGAGAACCCGTCGGAGATGAACTCAAAGTTGGTTCAGGACAAGTGAAATTACTCTCTAATGCCTTTTGGTACGCCATGGCTATCCGATTACCACCAATCAAAAACGATGTAGCATCAAAATGATAGAATCTAGCCAAATCATAAGTGATAGCCATCTCTGCCCTTGGATCGTCCTCACAGTATTGAGCTTGTGCATCCCTTACATTTTGTGCTCGTTGATTCTGTGGCCTGTTCATTCGGAGTATAACATGATGAGAATGAACGTCAAACATGACAGTTGATTGGTAGTGGCAGTAATTACACTTACCAGTATCCAATCTGAACAACTACGACTGGTATCTCCTCTGCACACTGCCAAGTTCCAGGTTCAGAAGCATCTAGCATTTCCTTACGAACTTCTTTGATGAGACCGGTCAGGTTACCCAGATATGTCAATGAAGTATCTTCCTCTGTCCAAGCCTCTATTGTATGAGTAGAGTAGAAGAAGTATGGTTAGATATAGCACTGAATGAACATAGAAAACAGTATTATATAATTGTCATACCTTGTGTCCCCTGATGCCAAAGGAAACCTTTCCAGTTGCCTGATCCTTTCCTACTACGAATGGAAGATTGAAGTTTATCCCAATACCTTCCATGATTAGGATACCAATCTCTGTATATTTCACTTCCGCCATGTGAATTCTTGACTGTTTCAAAGTTAGTTGTCTGGCCCATTTGCATTTCAAGAGTTCTACTGAATGTAAGCTCATGACCAAAGCTGTGCCCGCAGTTGGAATCCCAAACCGTTTGTTGTGCTCCTTTGCTCTGGTCAACTATCCTGCCGTTATCTTGAGGGATGACATATGAACAACTTCCCAAACTCAAAGGCGTGTCGAAGTCGCTTAGCAGTCCTTGGTTGTACAAATTCATAGTCTCCTTTACCAAGTTAGCTCTCACGCCGCTCTCTGAGACTTTATTTCGTCCCGACTCGATAATATTCAGTAGTTTACTTTCCATAATAGCTGGATCACCTCCATCCTCAAGCACTTGCTTTATATCTAAAAAGTAAGTTTCATTCTTTGTGAGTGATTGTCTGCTCGTCGTATGTCCTTGCATGTTACTTTGTCCACCGAGTAGAAAGTAGTCCGTCATGATATTAGAATCTACATCATCATTCCGCGGTTTAATTTGATCCGTTTTACTCAATACCACTACAGGTATAGATTCTTCCCTCTCATCGGTATCATATGTTGCTGTAACAACAATGGAGTCTTCCGTTTCTCCTCCTGTTGCTACCAATGTATCTGTTGTTTCAATTGTGACTGTAACATCCACATATGATGGATTTTCTGATATCGTCACCGACGATGGACTAACTTTGCAATCTACCCCGGGAAATGATGAGCATGATAACGATATGCTATCAGAGAAAGTACCAAATGTGCTAATTGTACAACTCCGGTTGATAGTGGAAGGTAGCTGATCTTCCACCATGACGATATGATCTGTTTCACATGTGATTGCAAAGTCTTGATTAGTAGTAGTAGAGGTTGTTCGTCGACGGCGACGGATATTATTACTCTCGCTCGATGCTACCACCAACGACAAGGCAATTGCAATTGCAATGAATAGATGATTGATGAGTCTTGTCATCATACTTAAATGTATTTGTTCACTAAATTGAATTGTAACCTATGACCATATAACTACATGAGTATGTGGCTTCAAATAGGGGAGTGTATGCGTGCATCTGTGTGAGTAGAAGCTCTTACTATATACACTACCTAGGTAAATTAAGCATCTAAAGTGAGTAAGATATGTATCCGCACTCAAGTAAGAAAGTCTTGCAATTCTCTCTTTCATAGCAGCCGCACAAATTCAAACAAAAAAGATATTTATGCCTTCTCCTCAACACTGTCCACCTCATAATTTCAATAGCAACATATCTGTACCATGAACCTCTCCCAAGCCGCAACCCTACTAATCTCGGCTATTAGCCATGTCAACGCACAGAAATGTGATCTCGAGGTAAGATGAAATTTCCTTTTTTTATTATTCCAATGACATTGCAAAATGTTGCATTGCAAGACGATATCGACATGAGAAGGTACACCCTATCATATCTTACAAGTTCAAGTGGTGTATGTTTTATCTGCCTGCAATGGCATAAGACTTTATGTCAACGGTAGATGATGATATACGATGTCAATTATTAATTGCAATGATTTGGTCGGTGCACGTATATTATATATTTTGCAAAGAATGATGACGATGCAACTAACTTAACTTCAACACTAACCCTCTCTGTCCTCTCCGTCAATTAAATTATTACATATACTCATTTACAGAAAATGCCTGTCAACAAGGATGACTTTGATGAGCCCGATTGGGAGAAGATTCTTACATTAGCCTTCCCGGAGTGGGAAAGGCCAAAGGCTGGTTGTCCTCGTCTTGATTCTCTAAGTGGTAATATTACTGAAGGATTCACTGAATTCCCCGTTTATGAGGAAGGGAAGTGGAATCCTTGTTACTATACCAAGGCATTTGCCGGTTTGGGTGAGTTGTAAGACATGTGTATGAAATGTGATTTAAAAGTGTGCATAAGATGTGAACAAATTGTTTTGTATATATTTAATCTAATCCACAACCTCTACTATCATGAAGACCCTGCCCTTGGAGGTTATCCTACACCAGTTGATACCAAGTATGTGTACGAGTTTGCTGCTCCTTTCTTAAAACAGCCGGGAGATGGATCGGTTCATCATTGTGCCTACGATGCATCGGATGTTGGCGCTTGTCCTAAGTTCCAAAACGATTGCGGTAAGGATTGTGCTTCCATTACTGAAGAGTTTGGCATTGGCCATGTTCCACCCTTTGTCCCATTGGCTGCTGTTAAGAATGCTTACAATGCTTGTGAGGAAGATATCTGTGCTGAATGGTTCGATGAGGAGAGTGAATGTAGTATTAAGAAGTCCAAGCTTGATCAATTGGTTGTTAAGTACTTTGTAAGTATATGATATGAAACTTGTGAATATGAATCATATGTGTTTCATTCCATCTAACACTTTCAAATCCTCATCCCTTACAGGGTACCGAGGAGAACAACGTAAAGTTCCCTGGACCTGTCTTAATCGATGGCGAGCCCAGTGACACTTACTACCGTCTTGAGTACCTTGGACAATCTCCCGATTGTGATGCCGGTAACTGCCGAGGCCCTCATTACTGTTCAGTCGAAGCTGCCGAGGCCGGTGGCATTTGGGGTGATTGGTGTCCCTACATTCACACTGGAGAGAATTCGGGTCAGTACCGTCATCCTCATCTTGCTCTTGCTGCACTTGAGTTGTGGATTGCTAATCAGTGCATGCCCGATAAGTGCGCTAGTGAATGGTTGGATAGTCCCAATGGACAGGGATATGCTGCTGATCCTATGAAGACTACAAGTATTACATGGGCTGAAATGATAGATAATAACGATCCAATGTCTCAACCTCTTGTTCCTTACGCCTGGCCAAATTCAGGAGATGGTGTCTACCCTGGCCTTGAAAAACTCTATGGTGATGCAGAAAGTAAGGACATTGCCTTTACCACCACACTTCCCGACCTTGAATACACGGAACCTGAAACCACCGCAACTACCACCGAAGCCCCTCCTGAAACTACCGAAGCACCCATTGTTGAAGAAGTTGAGACTACTACCACGACCGAGGCTCCCCCAACAACAACCGAAGCTGCTATGGATGAACCCGCCACAAACGACGAAATCGTAGATGAGGAGCCTGCTACAAACGATGAAGTACCTGATGAGGATATGGACACCGAGCCTGATGCTGCTACTGATACCGATAACTCTGGAGCTAAGTATGGATCTGTCGTTGCTGCTATTATGTCAGTCATTGGAGCTATTGCTATGTAATTTAGTTGGTTATCAATAGTCGGTCGGTGTCGCTATGTCAAGTGAAAGATAGTCTTAATGTCTTACTGTACTTTGGGCAAATGACGATACATTTGTCTCCAGGTTTTGTTGATGCTGCAACTTATTAAGAAAGGTTGAATTGTGCGGAGCAGATGAACCTAAAACTTAAGTGCTAATTCCAAACTACGAAATACCAAGATCTTCTTATTCTTGCCTTGTTCACCCTTAGTGTTCTCTGCATGTTCATCTGCTACTTCAATTGTGCATTCCCCCAGGTCAATTTCTAACCACTTTCGTTGCCTACCAGATTGAGAGGCTTGTACTGTTTGGTCTTCCTTTTCGCTATCAGTCTTATCATGCTCCGTCCACTTGACTTTACTACACTTTACAAACATTTCATGCTGTGCTCTATGTTCAGATAAACACATAGTCCTTCTTCCTAATCGTTCTTTTGTCGCTCGTGTGAGTGCTCTCTTTTGTCGTCTCACTAGTTGTTGAGATTTGAAAGACCCCAGAGCATCTGGAACTTCTTCATCTGCTACATCGTTTGTGTCTGATGGAAGATGTCTTGTCTGTTCCCATAAATGGGTTTGCCCAATCTCCTTTAGAGCACCACAAATCACTGCTGAATGTGATTGATCATCATCATCGTCGGAATGAGCTGTTTCTGCAGGTAGTTTGCCATTATCATCATCGCCATTTGTCGTGGATTCTTGCATATTAAGTTCAAAGGGATATGGAAGATGGATATTAGATATAATGAGCTGTCGTCGTTCCTCCATGGACATACAGTTGAGTATATCATCCCAGCTCATTTTTTCATTCCCTATAGATGAAGCTGGCCTTCCTCTCTCAACATCTTGTGTTGGAAACTTTTCAGCTTCTTGAACATCAAACTCATTCATTTCAGTATCGTCCGTTAGCTGTTCATTCTTTATACCTGTAACATCATCATGTTCTCGCTTTCGTCGTTTCAATATCGAGGTAGACTTCTCCTTAGATGTAAAATCCATCTCTGTCTCTTGTGATCTCTCATCATGTTCTTCTTTGAATTGAACTTTAGACCTATTACTTCGTTTCTTGACTTTGATACCCTCTTCTTCACCAACATTCCAACCATTATTATCATATACTATCCGTTGTTTATTCCGTGCAACAGCTTGTTCAATTGATTCCCAACCACCATGTTTCCAATTTGTTTGACCACTTTTGGCTAACTCATCAATTTGTTGTATAACTCTTCGTGCTCTACTTGATTGATGATCAGGATTGGTTGATATATCAGGTAGATATTCAGAAGGTATACCGTTAGCAGTAGCGTCCGATGGATATCGCCTTAGTGAATGTAATGCAGTGTAGGGTGCTATAAATTTGCCATCGTTTGACTTTTGTGTGCTACCATCTTTCTCATCACCTTTGAAAGGTTGATCCTCCAAGAAACATCCCTTTTGCACAACTTCAAGTACAATACTTGCATATTCACAATATCCCTGTCGTTGTAACACCTCTGACCACTTATTACCAACTCTCTTTGTAAGTTTATAACATGTATCGATATCCTCTTGAGAAATATAAAGTAAATTTGATTCATCCTTTGAGGATAGTAACTCTTCAATAGAAGTAGTACTCGCAGCAGTTAGTTGCTCAAGTGGCAACTTGTCGAAATGTAAACGAATACGAGTTGATAATAAACGACGCAGGGATGTAATGGAGGTATGCCGAAGGACAGATTTGACATGAGATCGAAAATTAAGATTTGCAACATTGTGAGCTTGTGATAGTAAAGAATTGTTCATGTACGTAGTAGTACTAGGTTGTGTCTGCGGTGAAGATGCAGCCGCCACCGACTGTGTTTCTTTATCTATCACTGGATGTGGCATATTATATCCACAGATAGGTAAGGCAGTGGATATCGTACAACACACATACACTCATCACACAAATCACAAAGCAATCGATATGGTCTGGCTGTCGACAATCCTAGTACGTCAACGAGTCCACCATCAATTGAAATATACTAAGATTAATCTAGTATGCGAGTGAGATATTGCCAATAGTATACGTCAATATGCCTAATGATATATCTATCACATAACTTAGTGTATATATGGTCATAAGTAATGGTCACATGTAAAAAATGGAGAAAATTGATGAATGTAAATGATAGAAGTTTGAGTTGTGAATTTATTGTGAGTGGGGAGGTTGTTTGTTGGTGTATATTTGATATCTCATATTAATCATTGCAATTGCAATAAGTATCAGGAGATGTTTTGGTTTTGTTGGATTATGTTCCTTGCGGGTGTATCTGCTTTTCAGACTCAGTTAAACAACATACCATTTACGTCGTCGTCATCTACTACTTCGATATCATACTCAATAGATGTTTCCGAGAATGCACAAAGGGACATTTCACAGCTAATAGATTGGGCATCTTCTTGTGGTCTACAAGTATCAGATTGCTATACTCTGCAGAGTGACGATGGTGGATATGATGTCTATGCGACAACTAGCCAAGATCTTCCAGCCGATTCTCCAATAGTATGTATACCAAACAATATAATATTGACGGGCAGTAAGGCAAGAGAAGAGCTATCTGGTGATGGTGCCGAGAATGCATTGCAATTATCAGATCACAATACATTTTATCTCTTTCTGAAGATATTGAAAGAATGGGAACTAGGAGAACAAAGCAAATACTATACATGGCTTAATTCTCTTCCTAGGTACTATTCAAATGGATCGTCAATGACAGACTTCTGTTTTGGTTGTCTACCGCCATATGCTGCTGAACTAGCCTTAGCAGAAAAGAGAAGATTAGAACAATTTGTTCAAGCGCTACATCAAGTATCAGTCTTGAGTCCTGATACTAAATGCAATACAGATTTAGCCAAATGGGCAATAAATGTAGTCTTGACCCGAATGATGATGATGCCTAATGGGGATTATTGTATAGCTCCGTTGGCTGATATGTTTAATCACAGCGGAGATATAAGTGAAGTTTCAATCAGTTATGACGAGGAGGGTAATTGTTATGCATACTCTACAAGAAATATACAAGCAGGATCTCCACTAAGAATAACATATGGCGACCCCACCAACCCTAGCCAGCTACTTGCAAAGTATGGATTCCTAGATGAATCTTCACAGGCGACGTTTTGCAAGTATGCAATCAATAACCCAACAGAGGAAGTATATTCGTTAGGGTATCCTAGTAGTATGGTATTCTACCAAGACGGAAGTATAGCAGACTCAGTTTGGGATATTCTTCTATATGAAGAACTTACTAAGGTGAGTTCTAACGACCAACAAACCTTTTATCAAGCTTGCATGTCAGGTGATGAGGCAACAAAGCAAAGCTATCATAATCAGTACTTTGCCCAAACGCTTGCTACATTAAAGCAACATGTTGACTTCATTGTAAACGAACTCGATGAATTGTCACTCGGATTAGAAACTCAAATGGCACAAGGAGAGGATGCGGTTCGTCATCCAAGACTTCCACTAATACTGAAACACAATGGATTTGTCAGTACGACATTTGAACTCGTTCAAACAAATCTTGATAACATGCTTTTTTCTTGATGTTTCATACATATACATAGAGCCCAGAAGAGCAACAAGCCTTTTATCAAGCTTGTATGAATGGGGATGAAGTAACAAAACATAGCTACCATGAGCAGTACTTTACACAAATACATTCCAAACTACAAAAGCATGTTGACTACCTTGTAAACGAATTGGAGGAATTAGGACAGAACAGTTGGAGGAAAGATATTGATAAACACCCGCGGTTGCCACTTCTCATGAAACATAATGATTTTGTTCTAGAGATCTTTGAGCGTGTGCAGAGAAATATTGATAATATGGTACATATGATTGGAGTGTAGGACACCGAAGTAAATTCTCACTAGTCAGCTGATGAGCTTAATCTCCTAATGTGGTATCCTATTTTTAATACTACATTGTAGAGATCTTTTCTCCTACTCGTTTTCTTCAGCTGTTGCAGAAGCCTGATGACGTCTATTAAGTATTGATTCTTTGGCTGCTTCCTCGGCATCATGGCTTTTCTTTTCGGCTATGTCATGAAGCATACCATCAGCATGAAAGTCAGAGAAACCTGGTAAAGCATCCACCTCAGCCTCATCAATTGAGGGTTTGTGTTCAAGGTACTTCGCCTTTTCGTCGTGTACCTCCTCTTCAGTTTCCCCTATTGGGTCTAAGTATTTCAAGTCCTCATCCTTAAAGCAACGAGATACAACATATAATCGAAATGGTATCAATATGACAACAAGCACTGGGAAGATGTAGCCAACTGCACTAAACTGAGCAACACCAAATATGCATCCCGCGATGCATAGTTGCATAAGTGTATACAATTGAACTGTTCTCCATTTAACATTGACCACGATTGGGACTTGTGGTCTTTTCTTAGCGTACATGCATGACAGTACTATATGATGCCAGATCTCAGGGAGTCAGAAGTTAATTCCACACAATGGTCACAAGTATATCAGAAGAGAGGGAGGTAGGGGGGTTAGCATTTGTAGTGGAATTGAAAACCATAATATGCACATGTCAACCCAATCCACGACCAAGTGAGTATGCTTTCAATTCATCACTGGTTTCACAATCAGAACACAAAATGCCCAGATCAAAGGGTGGGTTGCGACCATTGTGCACAATTAAGTTCTACTCACCTCATTACCAAAAAAAGCACCTACTCCCAAATATAGAAAGACACCAAACAGGCACCCTTTTGGTATCCATGATATCACAACGAAGAGACTAAGAGCAACAAACATTAGAGATGCTTGCCCTAATGCCGACCAACGTTGTTCCTCAACATGAGTGGTTACCTCTGTCTTGATACCGTGTCTCTCTACAATCTCCCTTGTTGCTAAAGCCCGAGTATGAAGAGGTGCTTGTGGTATTAATCCAGATCCTGGGGGCAAACCGATGAGACCGCAAGGTATGATGGTCAGCCCCAAACAGAAGAAGTCCCAGTGGTAAGCGGATGGCTTCTTCAAGTCATACTTCGGCGCCTGAGTTAATATACTTGATATGTTGTGATCAATGAAGAAGAGTAGATACAACATGAATGCAGGAAAGAGAGCTCCAAATATGCCCTTTACTTCGATGCCATTCACAGGATTGATTAGCCAAGGACGTGTCTCGCCAGCTTCATTTACAGATGGCTGCCAGTTCCATGGAACTTCTACATCAACACGCTCCATTCCTTCAAGGTTGACCCCAGGAAAGTAACTCAAAGCTGTTACAATAATGGTAGCAATGGCCATGTTGTAACTCGTTAGGATGGTACGAATCTCTCTTTGATGAAACGACGAACAGAAGTATAATATGAGATTTGAGTCGAATGCACATCACATATGTTACATGAACCTACATACCTTGAGAATAACGTCCATGTTTCAGCAAAGTGTAACCGCCAGCACATGGTGAAAGTCAACATACCAATCACAAGACTAGCATAAGCACCTGACCTATCTCCAGTATAACTTTCATCACCCAGATGTAATGGTTCGGTCAGATCTCGTATACTTTCAAAGATAAAGGTAGTCCCTATGAAGAATTCAAATATCTGAGTAACAAAGGGGGAGATATGCCACACGAGATTAACCAGACCTGTAATCGCTGTAAGAAAGTGCAACAAAGCAGTCCACATGCATAACCACCAAAAGAATGGAAAGCTGTATGTATTTCATATGTATTAAATGATGTTAGCCCTATAAAGAATATGATACACAAGATATGCACAAACAGCACTCACTAGTCACTATCAAATGTTTCTGCCAGTCCATAACTAGTTCCAAGCAGTATGGCTAAACAATATGCACATGAGTGTATGATATAAGTTAAGTTCAGACATACGATTGCAAGGGAAAGTAGCACTCCAGTACTTACCCACTGGCCCAGTAACTCCCAATAATGTCAATGGTTGTCCACTAATCACAGCATATATAATACCAATTATCCCTGTAGATAAGAGTGTTTCAGCTACCGCCAAGTTTCCATTTGTCTTTGAATCCATCAACTCTGCGAATATCAATGCAGGAATCAATTGCACTACAAATGCAAAGAAGATTGCATTGACAATTGTTATAAATGATCGGGGTTTTCCAAAATCCGATAAATAATATGGTGCTCTATTTTCTATATCTGTTTTCATTCCAGTAAACAACTGAAAGAACTTTTCAGGTTTTTGATTGTTTGCTAGTTGTTGTTGCATATCAGGTGGTACAGAGCAATGTATAAAACTCTTCTTAAGTCTTCTGGCAGAGAAAGACGAGTAGCCAGACCCCTGTCGAGATACTGATATATTATTCTCATCTTCCATCCGTATAGAGAAGTTTACATAGCTTGATTTTACGCCACTCTCACCACCCCCGACGTCCATATCGTTGGTGGATTGTTGTTCTTCTTCTGATGCCGCCATGTTTGTTTTGAAACTATATCTACTGTGGTTGAACTCTGTTGAACTTCGCAATCAAAAGTTGTAGGTATGGTGTTTTTGATTTATTTATGTCAAACTCAATTTTGTTGCGACGTCGGCGGTAAGATGATTCTCCACAACAATCAACTATACCTTTGTTCACTGCTGTAACATTTCTTATATAATGATAGGTAGGTAGTTTGTCTTCTAATATCAACACCACACTACAACATAATATTATCAATAACTGCAATAAAGATTATGAAATAAGATAGGTATCTTTCTTACCCACGTACGCCATCAATATAGAAGGAGTTACCGCAGATTTGGGTGTAAATTACTAGTTCCTACGCGCACCCGGTATCCATTTGGGTGTCATCTCAACACCTTTTCCTAAAATATTCTAAAATAGGAGGTAGGTATCTTACACCTTAAAACA
>Ga0214480_100259_pt1 | contig 26557 bp, 18 predicted proteins | sample M1_20Mar14CPVII9_3_FD_165042 | JGI IMG/M metagenome (GOLD analysis project Ga0214480, IMG submission 165042) | Marine eukaryotic communities from Monterey Bay, California, United States - M1_20Mar14CPVII9sort6BwellE17 | ecosystem: Environmental > Aquatic > Marine > Unclassified | place: USA... | reverse complement strand
TGAAATCTGGTGTGGCGCCCTTAGTACTACCACTAACATCAAATGGCAACGCATCAACAGTAATTGCATCTAAACAATCATCATTCGACGGTACACTATATGCACTTGCCGATATAGTAAATGCCGATCCAATACTAAATGATTCTTTACTAACTAAAAAGTAATATGTACTACCCGCCTCACTGAAGAAATCTTGTGTTGATGAAATCTCATTTAAACATACTAATGATGTACATGTACCTGAATAGATACGTATTACCTGTCCAGCATTAACATTTGATGTAATAATTTGATCGATTGGTGATGTATATGAATACCATACACCATTGGCAGTAGCATCGGCACCACATAATAAAGTTGTAACTTCTGTATCGGTTGTGGCGGCCTGTGTAGTACCACTTGCTGTATATGGTAAACTTCCCATATCAATACTATTCACACATACATCATTCACAGGTGGGGTTTGTGTAATTGGTGGACGTGTTGGTATACTTGTGGATGTTGAGTATGATATAGCAAATTGACGTTTTTCAGTAGAGGTTGCAATACCATTCTCATCTTCAATTGTAAAGGCTAGGCATAACTTGACTTCTTCGGACGTTGCATCCCAAATTGATGAGTTTTCGATACCATCATTAAAAAAACTATATCCTAATATGATATTGGTATTGCCATTACCATCATCAACTTCTTGTGGATCGTTGGCGGTAATTGTAACGTCTGTTACTGGCTGATCACATTCGGGTCCGTAAAAGATTTCAGCGGTATATCCACAAGTGTCACCAATATCATATTCGAATGAAAAGTCCGTCTTCCCGTCAATGACCGCCTATGTATTATAATGTGTGCATGAGGTGAGATGAGGGTTAGACGAAGAAGAAACAGAAACGCTGGGGAGAACAATATAGGCAACCCCCTGAATAAACTTACCGTAGTCAAATCAACAAAGTTTATAACACCATCACATGTTCCTCCCCCTCCACTTCCACCACTTCCGTTATTAACAATATCTTCCCATTCAATAAATACTTGACGTTTCTCTTGTGACATTGGATTACCATTTGGTGAATCAAGTATAGTAAATGCTATACAGAGTTCTACTTGGGAGCCTGACCAGAGGTTTGATTGTTCAATGTTCTCTTTTGGTATACTATGAGTAGAGAGTGGAAAGAAGTGGATAGAGGTTAGAATGGAGGCCGTAGAATAAACACACGACATAACAAAGTACACGTACCTATACTCTAACTTAACATTGGTCAAATCCCCACCAACATCAGTCTCCACAGCATCCAACTCTTCAATATCAATATCAGTAACCGCCGTTACACAATCATTCTCGAACAACTCAACATTATAGCCACAACTAGTACCAATTTGATAATTTAGAATGAGAGCTTGATTACCATCACCTGGATTTGGTGCTGATAGGTCAATGAAGGTGATTTGACCTGGACATGTTGCTTGTAGTTGTCGATTGTTGTTATTGGGAGTAAGGTTATTGGAAGATAGCCATGAGTCGGCTATGTCTAGTATATCAACTTCACTACTATCAACTTCATTACCATCAACACTATTAGTAGTAGTAAGGTGTCGTCGTGTCTCCTCTTGCTTAGTACCATGATTATGAATAACTAAATGTTCATGATGCTTATTATTATGATTATGATGTTTATGATTAGTAGCTTCCTTGTGACTATTACTTGGCCATCCGTTTGGACCTAGCTCTTTCCCCTCCACGTCTAGATTGAGGTCAAGTGAAGGATGTGAATATTGACCATCATCGAATGAATGGAGTGTATGATGTTTATGAGCTAGCAGTGTACGTTGTTGATGACGACGGCCATATTGTGGATTTGGTATGATGATATCTTGACTTGTATCGTCTATTATAACTTCGAGTGATCTATGATTATTGTTGGTTGATATTTTGTTATTCTTATTGTTGTTAGTTGTGGGGTTGGGCCGTAGATTATCATCATATTGTAACTCTGTGTTTGTTGCATTGACGATGGATGATGATAGTAATATTGATAAAAGTATTGCAGCGGTGGTTGTTCTGTTGGGTAGCATTGTTAATTATAACAACTATTCGTATATTTCAGTATAGTCTATATTAATCAACAACTCTGACATAGAGAGAGTAGTATCAATGGCTTGTGGAGATGATGTGGAGGATCTCAACTCATCGTCAAGAGGGGGGAGATTTGACATCGGATTTTGCAAAAAAATTGACACGGTATCCTTGGTATCCTGGTATCTTTGAGTGTATGCACATCCGTCATTCGAAGTCTTTTTGAGTATATTTGACCGTGTGTTTCTCTATTTTATTCCAGCTGTAATATATTTGAGTATCATTTCGCGCAATCGGAATCTTGCACTTTTTCAGCCGTCTCCCGCTACTATCAAAGCTTATTAGTACCACCAACAAAGGAGAATAGCTGTGGCCAAATTTGTTGATAGACAAAACCAAACCGTCATATTATACCAATATTATAGACAATGAAGAGACCGTTATCTAGTATGCTGGTCTACACTCTCGCTACGGCCGCTGTAGCGGTGGCCTCCTCTACAACTCACAAACAACATCAACAACAATATCAGCATCAACATGAGCCTCTTGGCTATGGATATAGAACTCGACATAGTCCCGGTGAATTAACTCCACATGCTGATAATAATGATAATACAAATGATAATATTATTGTTCATGCTTCATCATATCTTCAGCCCAATACATTTGAAGATCATTTATTTAGGAGCGGTAGCGGTGGTAGCGGTAGCTCATCATCAGCTTCTCATCACCACTCGACAAAACACCACTCTAACAACAATAACAATGCTAGTAATAATCACAGTCCAAAATCAAAATCTCAACAACAACTACCAAATGATATTGATATGAAATCATTATTAAATATAGACCATCATCGAATCTTTCAACTTCACGACGATAGCTCGTCATCACTTCGTCAAACAATCAGACAGCAAGATTCTCAGCGACCACCAGCAAATGATAATTGTTCAATGGCATCAATAATAACAACCTTGCCCTATGCCACACAATCCACTACCATCGGTAGCACTTCAGATTTTACTAATACAGCATCGTGTGGTGCAGAAGCTAATACGCAAGGAGTATGGTACAGTTTCACACCATCAGTTAGCGGACTTTATAAAACATATGTCAGTTCGGGCTTGAATTTAGGTATACGAATCTATTCAGGAACATGTAACACTTCATCAGGTGATGTTAGTAACTTGGCATGTGTATCACAATTTAACAGTTTACATACCTTTATTGGTGTTGCCAATACTGAGTACAAATTATTAATTAGTGAACAAGATAGTAATAGTAGTAGTGAGGGAACGTCATTTGTTAATCATGGTACATCAATACTGTTTTACTCATCTTCTAATCTTCCAAAGATTAGAATAATGGCAACTAACCATACTATTATGATGCTTATAAAAACTATCGATATCCAACTCCTCCTCCTGTTCTTACGACGGTAGCGATTGGTTTTACTACTGCTACTGCCGATGTTTAATGCCGATTCAAGGGATGATCCAAATGAGAGGAGGCTATATACATAACGGTCGATAGAGTCCATGCCTAGGTACGTATTCAGTGTTTACTTTACAATACGAATGATTGTGAGTTGTGAGTCGAGCAGTGCAGGCTTCCTTCCCAAAAAGGATTTTCACATTAATGAAAATTATTAAAAATGAACACAAGATATGCACAAAATTATGAGTGATAATTAGAATGAGATGATACTTAGTATCAAAAGTCCTTAGTATCAAAAGTCTTAGATTACTTCTCTATCCAGACCCCGTTCTTTCCACGCTTGTACTTGATCTCAACAAATGCCTTCTCCACATTAAAATTCTCTGCGTCTACATCCAAGTCTGATACTTGCTGAAAGACTCGGACATGAAAAGTCCCATCTTTCTTCCCGTTGTTCCACCACATATTCAAAGAATGCTGTACATGTCTGCTATCCAATGAGTAATTGTGGAATTCAATAACATTATCGGCTCCTGCTTCTTCCGCTGTGGCTGTCTTGTAGAATTCAAGCCGACTTGCGGCGATGTGGTTTTGGACTTTCTGTATCATGTCCAAGCTCCTCCTGTAACCCGAGTTCATACGAAGCCATACTTGTGAGAGATGAAGAAAGATATGATAATGATATGTTAGATAGATCAAGTAACATTAGAGAGGTATAAGAGAACATAAGTATACATACCAGAACCCTTGCTTAAATCCGACTTTGCATCGTGAATGTCCTCCATACGTTGGTAATGAGCATTAGTTGGGTACTGCCTCAAGCTATTGTGTCCCTCCGTGAGAGTACCCTCATCATTCTCCCAGTTCAACTCATTGAAATGTCCCTCTCCCTCCATGGTACCATCGATGTAGTATGACAATGAAGGGTGTTGAGAACCCGTTTGAAGATCGTAGCCAAGCTCCTTCAGATGTTGAAGATTCAATTGTTCAATTGTCAAGTTACCATTCAGATCATTAATGCAATACACACAAAGACCTGTCATATCACCACAAGCTCTATGGCTTTTAATCGAATCACAATCCTTAGTACGACATTTTAACGCAGGGTAACAATCCTTACATCTTTGACGAGGAGCGTCCACTCCATGCTCACATGGCTGACAACCCAAAGTACATTTTGTATAATGATTACCGTGATCGATACATATTCGTGTTCCACGACTGCACTTATCTCCTTTTCCTAATGTATTATAGTACTTGAATTCATAATCCCAAGGCTCACTATCAGATAATCGTCGCCTTGTTGTTATTTGCCTGATTCCGTGAGCAGTAGTAACATTAGATTCCTCTACTTGCAAATCTCTTCGTTGATAAGTTTTGGTTCGTTCCATAATTTTGGGAGGACCCTTCTTACCATATTGTTGTGTATGGGCTGGGCAGCATCCGTTGAGACATGTAACGCCGTTACCATTGTTGTTGTCTATAAGTACTTTAAAACATCCTTTGATAATGCAGATAGAACGTGTAAGAGTTTGGTCTTCCTTAGACATAGGTAATCTCTTAAACTCCATCGGAGGGAAACTCCCCTCATGATTGAGCACGCATCCTCGTTCCTCTTGCTCGGACGTGAGAAAGAAGTTAACAGCACAGCATTGTCGAAATTGTTTAGCCCAACTACTTCCCGGCTGGTTCATATCATCACCTTTTAAACTCGGATCGACACCGGCGTTTGTACATTGATTCCAAATCTCGCCTGTGCGTAGTCTCTTTGACTTTTTCCTCTCGGTAATCTGTTAATGAAGAGAAGAGAGACACGAATAATGTAAGGGTATGCCATTTGATTGCATGTCAATTGATATGTCATACGATATGGGGACTTACTGTTTGACCAGTTAATGAGGATGATGGTTGAGTAGAGACATCTTGAATGAGTAGACTGAGTTGCTCATCTTCAGTTGATCCAGGTGGGAAGTTAGTCACAGCCTTACAAGCAGATTCGATGAAGTAATCTTCACTACGTTCTGTAGCGTTGGCACACGCCTTTCTCGTTCCTTTGTCTGCTTTACCAGGAGCTATAGGTAAGACAAACAGTATCTCAACCTTTCCACTTCCACGGTTTGCTAGAGTAGCTCCCATCTTTTTGGCAATATCCTGCACGATACTTTTATTTCGAAACTTGTCTGGCCTTCCAGTAACATAGACAGCCTTTCTAGTAAGAGGCGTCTTCTTCTTGTAAACGAGAGTGAGAGGTGCGGAGACAGAAGTAGTTGACGACGCAGCTCGTCCCTTGCCAGTAGGCCGGGGTTGGGAAGGACGTGAGGCAGCAGCACGGGCAGGTGGACGTACTTTACGCTTTGTTGCCGGTTTCTTCTTCTTACTAAGTTCTGGTTCGAAGTCTGATTCATCCTCATCGGTATCAGCATAATCTTCCTGCTCCTTGGCTTTAGTACGTCCTCTCTTACTTCCTCTCTTACATCGTCGGGGAGGAGCCGGTGTCTTCTCCTCGGCACCAGGCGAGGGGACAGAAGCAGCGGCGGTAGCACTCATACCATCATCTTCTTCTTCTGTTGTAAGGGTAGGGACATCATCTGCCACACCTAGCTCAACAGTGTCATCTCTGTGAAACAACGTGCATAAAAGGCATAGAGATGGTTAGACGAGGATGCAATACGGCATGGGATACAAGCATGCATACCACTTACAAGACTTCATCGGGTACAACCCAACATCCTAAATGACAGTAATTCATATACCCTCCCGACACTTCATCCAATAATCCCACACGGACACTACCTTGTTCGATACTACTATAACAGTAAACACAGGTAGACCGGCTACTCCTTGCACGTTCTGCCAAGTACTTAGGCATAACCTCCTCGGGTGCCGCTTCATATAACTCATGTGATGCGATTTGATTTGATGATGATGTTGAATACTTTTGGAGGAGCTCATCTTGTTGTTCTTTGTATGCTCGTTGTTGTTGCCGCCGTAATAGTCGTTGTTGTTGCAATTGTGCTTGTTCTATACTATGTTGATAGAGGACTGGATAATAACTTTTGAGATATAAAATACCTCCCCAATTAAACCACTCATCTTCATTAATAACCGTGTCGAGAGACCGACGGATAGGATTGGGAGGTAAAGACTCGATACTATCCTCTTCATCCGAATCCCTACCCATCCCATCAATGCCAACATCTGTAAGAGTGCCCCACTCAAAACTGTCATCATCTCCCGACGTATTAGCATCCGTAATAGCTCCACCACGACAATCCCCACTACCCGTACCACTAAAGTGTCCAGTACTATTATCACCCGAGGCATCTACCAACATATCCATACTCTCATCTCCACCACGGTTAATGCCCTTGTCATCACGTATAGCCGTATCACTAGAAGACATACCCTCCTCCATATCATCCATATCCATATCATGATTCCCCGTATTGTTGGAATTAGATTGAGTGGATGTATCATCTAATAATGCACCCCCACGAGTAATAAACAAATCGGCACCGCCATTATAACTGCCAACGCTACCAAACACTCCTTGGATGGAATCCTCATCATTAAAACAACTAAAACCCTCATTAAAATCTTGATTAATACCAGAAATAGCAGGTAAACTTAATCCTAAACCCCTCCCTTTTGCATTGTTTATTTTATTTTGGAGTTGATTAATCCACTCTTTTCTGTCATAAACAACATTACCTACTTGGATGGTTTCATCAACAATACTAATGCGTCTCCTCTTAGCACTATTAGATTTATTGAGTTGTTTCTTTTGTTCCTCATCTAACCAAACATCACTACTATCCTTGTGGTTCTTCTCCCTCTTGTTAATCGTGCTAGCTTTATTATTATTATATCTAATAATTTGTTTCGTAACTTGTGTATTATTGAGGGGGTGGTACTTTTGTTCAATATTAACAACGCGTGGTATATACGAATTGTTGTTTTGTTGATAGAGTGCTGATTTATTAACGTGGCTGGCATTAATAGCATCACCATAATTTGTTGTGATTGATGCATTATGAATATCAGAAATATCACCAATGCTATTATTATTATTATTATTATCCCTCGCCAAATTACTCCAACCCCATCTATTACGCTGTTGCTGTAGTTGTTGTGAATTTCTGCTATCTTCAGAAGGTGAATGAATGACGAGAGCATTACTAGAAGATGCTTTATTATGAGAGGGTGTGAATGGTTCATGTTGAGAATTATCATTAATGCTACCATCCACGGCAGTGTCAGCGGCCAGTATACGCCCTCTATCATCTTCGTACTCTTCTCTACTATTATTTATTGCTTTATCATCGCTGCCACTGGCAGGCAGTCTTATCTCGGTAGCAGTCGGCATGCTACTAAGATGTTGTATTGTGAATGAAGACAAGGAAAATAACGGCTAGCTAAAATTCTACGTAAACTACGTAAGTTTTATAGCTAAATTCGTACTATATTAATCTACGTAACAAAAATTGTTACTCAATATGTAGAAATTGAGAAAGATCCAATCACCGACTCTACCTATCTAACCTGATGACTGATTATTAGTAAAGACCCCATGAACTACACAGATATTACAAGAGATTTCATTGAATAATACTATTAGTAGTCGTCTATATGAGAAGGCGTCATCATACTACTAATACTAATACTAGAAGCATGAACTTCCCCAAAGCAGCACTAAACTTTGTATCGATAGTCCTACTTGCTATGATCTTCATTGCAATAACAGATAGCATTCAACCAAATCTTATACAATACATAAGTGCACGACAACAGACTACACATCCACAACCACATCAACGACCACGGGTTCTACAGAATAATGACGAGAGTCCATTCCCGACTGCCGCAAAAGATAAGATGAGTGTTAGTCCGACTAATAGTCCTAGTATTGTGAAGTTAGCTACGAGACCGCCTGCTACGCCTTTTCCTACGCTGAGTAGTGATAATAATAATGACAATGATAACAATGACAATGACACAACCGATACAATTGATCAAACTACGGTAGGCCCCGCAGAGATTAACTTTATCGACTTGACATCTGAAATTAGCAGTACTAATGGCAATGATATAATGCTAGTAATGAATTATGAAATTGGTACCAATCGTCAATTCAATGCCAACTTATATGAACCTGATTGTATTACACCAATAAATTCAAATATTGATATTGAAACTAGTACACCAATGGTCATTCCTGTTGACGGGGGTATGTATGATAAAGTGACATTATTATATACAATTGATCAAACTTCTATTAATGGGGATACATTAAATATGTGTGTTGTATTTCAATTAAAAGATTCAGAGGGTATTAGTACTATTATACAAGAGAAACGTCAGGTTAGTTTAGAAATTAGTAGTAGTACTGAAACAGAAGGAGAAGAGAATGGTGGGGGTGGAAATGGAGTGATGACGAGTAGTCCGGTAATGGCACCACCACCCCCGCCATTAACCCCACCGTCACCGCCAACAACACCCAGTGATAGTAGTTGTTCAGTATGTTCCACAGGATTAACAGTACCATCATCGACACCCGTTGGTAGTGGCAGTAAAGTCTGTGCAGATTTATTAATTGATGCATCGAATATATTAGAAGGTAGTGCACAATGTATAAGTATGGAGGGTGCCATACCAACTTGTTGTCCTGAGATTCGAATTACGAGTAATCCAACGTTGAGGCCTACTACCTTAAAGCCTATTGTTACTCCGCCGCCAATTACAACTTCGCAATTACCTGACAATGGCGTCCCACCACCACCTTCTCCACCCTCGCCACAATCGAATCCGACACCGGATTATTATGGATGGGGAGTAGCTGCCAAGCCTGGCACATCTCCGTCACCACCTAGTTGGCACGGTGGCAGCAGTAGTGGTTCCAAACCAATGCCATGTGATAATGGATGGAGTGGCACTGGATGGTTATTCACTTCTTCTGGTAAATCTGGCAAGTCGGGAGGATGCAAAAGTAGTAAGTCATCTAAAAGTTCTAAATCAAGTAAAAGTCAAGGCCAAGGAAAGAGTGGTAAGAAGTCTTGGCATGGTAATGGTTGGTATAATGGGTATAATATACAGGGTGTATCTGAGTTGGATAGGATACGGATTGAGACAAATGATGCTAGTTATAGTTATATGGGGAGAAGTTACAGTTACGGATTGATGTTAAGTTTAGTTGTGGGGATTGTTGCTTGGATGGTTTGATAAGTGAATGAGTGGAGAGTATGAATGACTAGCCCTCTATCCGCTGCCTTAAAAGAAGGTCGAGGCTAGTAGATACTTGTATAATTCAATAGTTGTTATGTTTAGGTTTTAACTGAGTATTGATCATGATGTCTAAGGCATACCTCGCTCGTCATTTATGTGATTGTTGCTCAACCAAGTGAAACCGCTGGGTGCTTTTGTTTCCCCACAAGTTGCAAGTTGTGTCTGGAATTGACATTTATATGCAGTAGCCAATCTCTTTCTCAATATATCAGTATTAATCTGTGCTTGATTACTTAAAAACATATGCTCTATAAATTCGGTAGCTCTCTTTGATATAACCTGACAAGCATCTTGATGCTCTTCCGCCCACTTCATCATTTCCAATAAATTACTATAGTCAGATGACAAGGGTATATAATGTACAAACGGAAGTAGTAAGTCTTCCATTGCCCAGGTGGATACGGTAGGATTTGCCATTAACACCACAGAATTAGAATATAACATCCACTTAAGCCCAGTTGCTACGTCGTTTCCTTCTATTGATAATAAGTACTTGTACTTTAACATCTCTGTTATGTCTGCTTTTTGACGTGTATTCTGCATCTCAAGGTAATTGTGGTGGAATCCATTGTACTTTTTATTCACCATGCTAAAGGCAATATCAATAACACTAGGATCATAATGAATCCATTGGTTGAGTAATTCTACACGTTGTCCAGTTGTTGTACCACGCCAAAAGACCTTCGATTCTTTGTCATTCCAATCTATCTCTTGGTTATTCTTCTTTATTTTGTATAACTGCTCAACTGGACTGTAATGACGTCTCGTTTCCAAAGGCCAAATGATAGGAGCATGTGAATTTTTATTACCCAATACTGGCCTCGCTTTACTAATCACTGGATGAGATATCAAGCTGGTATATGTATCTCCAAACTTAAACATAGCCAATAGATTCTGATCGTCACTCTTGGCTTGTTTCAGCGTGTTGTATGCATCATTGCAATAACTTGTTATATCTCTGCATGCTCTTAATGTTTCAAGTGAAAATATCATGTCATGAAATGCACCAAAAAAGTTATTTCTTGTAGTGTTGTCATCTAACTTTACAAATTCTGTGCAGTTTGTTACTTCCCAATCTGTTTTGTTATACCAATCACCCATATAATACTCGAATCTTTCGTCATTAGTAGGGAATTGATATTCAGGCACAACATATGTATTATTTTTAATTTGAGAGTCATTATCCAATTCGCCGCTGCCGACAATAGATAATCGACCTTGAAGATGGTCTAGATTGTTAAAGATACATGATATTATAATTGCAATGGTTAAAGAGATGGTTATACCCCGTATGATGGGTACTTTGGCAAGCTCCATTGTAGTTATTGGTCGGTGCACCACAAACTTTTAAATTTTGCAATTTGTGTCTTTTTGTTTTACTGTTCTAATAACCTCGACACAGCTATATGATATTCATATAAGATATCTGCTGAATAATACTACCGACAAATGTATAAACTAATCCTTCTGCATATACGCTTACTCTCAAGCAACGTTAATCTTTCCAATAGTTGCTATCTGACAAATAAGTATGGCGTGGTATCCTTTCTTACTTTTTTTTGAGTATCAGGTTGGTGTATGATATATTGTTTGACTTCTTATGATGAACCTATCACGCTACATATTCATTAACAAATAACATATCTAACATCTAATTATGCATTATAGTGTATATATTTAACCGTCGTCTCAAGGTATTACAGATTCAATATCATCGACGGCATTACACATCAATTTTTTTGGTGCACCGACCAACTAGTCAACTACAAATTGCAATTAAACGGCGTGGCTATTGGTGTTGTTGATAAGTGTGTATGCATCTACTAATATCAATATATTACATATCAACTCATACAGCAAGTGTTCTTCCAACATTGGTACATTAGAGGCTATATATATACACAACAAAAGGATAATATATAAGTTAATATAAACTCTACAAGAAGACACTCTACAAGATGAAGACTATCAAATTGATACGAGGTTCTACCATCTTCTTAGTTATTGCAAGTATATTATCATGCCTACAGTATATAATCGGAGGGTACTACATTATCTTTAAAGAGACAGTTAATGAAAGTTTAATCAATGAACCATTATCAGTGGGTGCTATGAGTAATACAATCAACAATAACACATCTGGATTAGACTTTGCTATATTGGGATTTCCAAAATGTGGCACAACTTTCCTACGTAAAGTACTTGGTTATCATTCAGACATTGCAATGGGTGGTCGATTAGAAGATGAAGAGCATAGTGAGTTTTGTCAGATTCAACATAATGACGGAGTACAAAAGACAATGGCATGGTTAGAACATGAGAGAAGACTAGCAGAGACATCATCCAATCAAGAACTTCCAAAACAATATGGTATCAAATGCCCGAGTATGGTGAGAAAACCTAGAGCTATTGTTAATCTTGTGAAACAGTCAAATGAAATGAGGCTTGTTTTGGGCTTGAGACATCCTGTTCGGTGGTTTGAAAGTATGTACAATTACAGAGTCGGTACGCATTACAGGCACAATGATATAAATGAGACTATACCTCATCCGAATGAGCTGCTTGATACCACTAAACAATGGAGAGACGTTAGTTTAACTCACGTTAGATATGAAGGCGCATTAAAAAGATTAGGAGAGGTTAGGTTTAACAAAAGAGATATGAAGGAGATTAAGAATCGAAATATATCGCCACATTACAAGCTCTTCATATATACTACTGATCAACTACATGATACTAATGAAACACGACGATTACAATTTCAAATAGATTTGCAACACCATCTCCGATTAAAGTCTCCATTGGTAAACTTTACAGAAGTAAGAAAGACAAACGCTCAGGATTCATCACAGTACAAACAACATATATCTATATGCGATGATGAGTATAGAATTATTAGAAACAAATTAATACATCAGGGCAGAATAACGAGTGATTGGATAAGGAATACCTTCCTTGAGTCTAGTGATAACATCATCGTTAGTGATATGAACTACTTTTCGTCACTGTTGAGAGAATGGGGTGTAGATCCGTGCCGTCTTCGTAAATCATCAATTACTGGATTCAAATGGGTATCTCAATAAAAGACGATTAACCGGTCGGTAGTCCAACATAAAGCTAGATTTCAAGAAACTAAAAGATGCCAAAGTACTCTTACGATAAAGATAGAGCTCGATTTGAGTTATATTCTTAAGACTAATTAAAGAGAAGTCTTGATATTACACAATCGATGCCACTGCCCCTCCACTTCCACTTATGACTTAAGTACATACCATGGAACATCTATTCTACTTTTGACTTGCTAAAAGTCAAATATCTATACCTCTGCCATGACAACCTCCCACGAATTACGTCCAAATACTTCACTATTCAACTTTGAACTTTGTTGTGAGTATTGTCTCTTGAGGTAATCGAATACCTTTTGATTCGGTAGTCTTAATAGTTCGGCACTAACTTCTCCATTCACAGCTGGGTGTAATGGTGGTGGTGGTGGTGGTGTTAGATTGACAGAGAGAAGATGGAAGAAGAAGTTAGATGACGCATATGTTATGGGGTATCCTTAAGCCGCAAATGATATAAGCACAAGCCAAAACCAACAAACACAAAAACTCTTACCTTCCATGACCTCATGTGACAGAGCAATCTCTTCCTGTTGTTGTTGTTGAGAAGATGCCATTACACGTATCGTACTCTTAACACGATAATGCATCTCTCCTTCAGCAATTGGTAATCCGGAGAAGAAACAAAATTTAACAAATAATCTCCAACAGTGTGGTGATCGTACTTGTACCGGTAATGTATCAAATGGTTCTGGATAACGTTTACTCATTTCTTGTAATAGTTTTTGATCTGGATCTGGTAATGATTCTAAGTATTGATCTCGTTCGGCCTTACTTGAGAATTTGGCAATCGGTCTAGTACCATTCTTATTCTCTTTAGTTACTCCACTTCCACCCAATCCCAAGGCTGATGGTAAACAGAATACAACCAAAGTCCGGGGACCTTGTTGAACACTTCCAGCATAGAATGGCATACCATATAATATAGAATGTCCCGTAAAGTAACATCGTCTATTACCACCCGATGAACTTTTTCTACTACCCAATTCATCATTCATACTAGTTGTTCGTCCCACGGCGTAATATGCCATACGACGTGAATCACTTGTATACTTATGCCGTTCAAACGCTCCATGACTTCTCATTGTTAATTCAGATACCGAATGTTCAATTTCAGATGGTACAGATAATTCACGGAATGGTAAGCCATCCGGTAAGGCACGTGAACTGCCGTAATCTTCTTGAGATGATTCCTTGGTTTTAATGTTCGGTTGTGATTTAGACTTTTTATCATTGGTATTGGTATTGTTTGGATGTGTCCTACCAAATGCCGATGGTGGATTCGATTTGTCCTTATCTTCCTTGGCTTTTAATTGTGAGAAGGATGATTTTAATCTAATTTCATATCCCTTTGGTTGATTAAGTTCAGATGGGGAGGTTGTTAAGCTTGGTTGTGGTGGACCATCGGACGGTCTCTTGTCTTCTTTAATACCACCCTGATCCTGTTGCTGTGCCGTGTTCTTATTATTAACTTTGGTATCATAATATCGATCACTATTGTCTTGAAAGGCATTAAAACCAAAGTCCTCAAACTCAAAACATCCACCAACGCCGGTATTCAGATTACCACAAAATCCTAACTTATCAGAATTGGTAGTATGTTCATCTTCACCCTCGGGTATACCTGCCAAGTCATTGCTATTATTTAGATTGGCCGGTGCAGAACTACTTCGTTGCCCATTAGAAGATGGTCGTTCCATAGCAGTAGTAGTTGTTGGACTACTACCACATAATCCTGTGCCATTCGATGGACTAACACCCGTCGTTGATACTAAGAATGCCTCGGCTTTGGTTATTAATCCTAATACTGCATCGGCAGCTGCCATTGATAATGATGACGGCGGTATTTTAGTAGGTTTTATGTAGGATGAGGCGGCATTGGATTGTTGGGAACCATCTACACCCGAGGGTGATAAGGTAGCATGAGGTTGGGTATGATTATTCCAAAAGTTGGTCATACCATTAGCCGTAGTTCTACCCGATTCACCCACTGCCATTGAACCACCCACACCCAAGGCTGTGGTTGTAGTATTGGGTGTACTGGCACCAACTGTTGATGAATGATTTTGTAATATTTGATTACTAGATTGTCCGCCAGGTGTCAAGGGTGCCGCCGAACTACCCACCATCGCACTACTACTAGGCTCGTGTATAAAACATCCATCCTTCATCAACATTCCCGTCTTGCGTGAATGTTCCAACTGTGTATCTTTATTCGTAGTCGATGTAGTTAATGGTTCAGTTTTATTCGTTGGATTAGTTGAATTGGAATTATTAGCATCATTCGATTGACATTGTGATCCTTTGGATGGTGAGCTTGGCTGTTGTTGTGTCGGTTCAACTATTTCAACACCCTCCTGATTTGTAGAGGATTGTTTGAATATGTTATTAAATGTTGTTATTGATGGTGACTTACGTCCGGAGCCTGTGTTTGTGGGTGTAAGAAGAGATCGTGAGATGAGATAAATGGAACATAAGATGTGCACAGAATTGTTGGACGCATTAGAAGATCAGCCGAACGTCCACCAACTACCCCTCTGAACGTTATATATTTGATGACGATATAGATAAACTGCATAGCAATCTCTCCTCGTTATATGCCCACGCCCTTATCCAATATACGAAGCTGTATTGCAACCTTCTCAACCTCATCTCCTTAAGAAGAGACTCTCGTCCATTGCAAACCTTCGAAGCCCCAGATATCCCAGCCAATATATAGACGGGCGAAACACACAATTAACACACAAATTAGCATACACACTAATCGACGTACCATTCTTATTATTCTCCTTCTTTGCAATATTAACATTGATACTCTTTGCTTTATTAACAATTTCCAATTCATCTTCGTTTAATATCGCAGAATCTTCTGTTGTGTGACCAACGCCACCATCAAAACATTTGGACAATGTTCGTATTATTGATATCGAACTGCTTGTTGATTGTGTTTCTATGTTATTGGATGGAGATGGTGTTATTGGTGTACTACTATTGTTAGCAGTGTTGTTATTTGGTTTGTCTTTCGATGTAAAGAATTGAAGTAGTGGTGACGACCTTGGTGATTTACTAGACGACTTCATTATTCTTAATATAATATTAGAATTCTGATCTATACCACTATATCACTCGTTAATATCGAGTACTGATATTGCAACTAATGCAGCTATCAAGAAACACGTGTATGTATTGGCTCTTCGAGTTGTGTAATTGTTATAAAGAGCTCAAATGTGTTATCACCAAAGCTGCTCTACTATCCGACGATGGCAACACTCCCTCTTATGCTACTACTGAATATCACCCTCTATATATCTATTACAATCCTCCAGCCCATCATCTCTAATATCAACAGTATCGAAGTTTTGCTTGCTTTCTCAGCGCCATTTCATTTCAAAGCTCAAATTAAGAAAAAGATACCGAATAGTTCTTACTTAGTCATCCTTTTGGTTGAAGTTAGAACTGTAAAGAAGTCTATTAAGAGATAAATAAGTTCTCTACGAATGTAAGTTTGATCGCCAAAATTATTCATATTCTAGTTTGATTTGTGTGAGTTTTGATAATGGGAGCTGATGGAATGATGAGGCAGAGGTTGGCAATTATGTGACAGATATTCTATTATCGGGGGCTGACGATGGCAGTATTTGCAATTTGATCTACATGTGTATCTATTGAGATTGGCGCAATAGTAGTTTGCAATAATGCTAGATAGAGGAGAGCAAAGAGAATGATGTGATGCGTTGCTTGTCTTTGTTATGATATGTTATGATCGCCTAGCCCGTGATGTACTTAAAGATCTGCAAAGATATACACATTTATATCATTGCAAAAGAAGACCAATCTGACAAGGAGATACGAGGTATAGCCACTCTTAAGAGAGAACACACACATAAAAGATATGAAGTCTCGACAAATCTTCATCATCGTATCTCTTCCTACCGGAGAATTTGGCCTTGGATTCTTGGGAATTTGCCAAACTGGCTTTGGAGTAGATTGTTCCTCAGGTGATGGTGTTGGCTCTTGAGTACTCTTAGTAGGAGGTGGTTGAGGGATCGTAGGTGAAGATGTGTCTGGTACATCAACTCCATCATCATCTCCCGCTCTATCCAATCAACTCGTTTCTTCAAACTTTGTCAGTATATGTGTTCTACCTACAGAACTATCTCTGGCAAATTAGATGTATACATATAAGTATCACTGTTCCATAAAAAAATGTGATATGACGAGGATCAGAGACGATAAACCAACAATAAAAGAGATTATGGTATGTATATGTAAATAAGTAGCATATTTATGTTACGGTCACTACTTGATCACGATCACTTAGACTTAGAACATTATCCATGGATACTGCGTCAAGTTGATATCCCTTCGACCAAATGTCTAACTCTACTATCATCATCAGCAGATGCGAATAAACAAATCAAAGCAGAAGATTATTTAGTATTCAGTGATGGAATGTCAAATGGATATTATACTGCAAATGATATAAAAACCTACTCAGATTTACCAAATATAAACAAGGTTGTATTCATGATGATGGCTTGTCAATGTGCTGATATTAACGAGAGTACTGATTGTTGTACGGATGCGGATTAGCACATTTAGATGTTTCGGGTATTGATGTAGATAATACAAATGATATGAGTGATGAAACAAAGCAATATCTATCAGATATTTGTTCTACAGCTTTGTATGCTATTGGTGATAATGTATCAATCAATACTGAAACTCGAACAGTTCCACCATCTTCCTCGCCGGTTGTTATCGATACATCAAATTCTGAGCAAGAAGCAACACAAACGTCATCGGCTCCTTCTTCTTCTGTCGGCCAAGGTATTAGCCCATCAGGACAATCAGAGGGTTCTACGACCGATCAAATCATCCTAAGTCCAACTATCTCAAGTTCTGAGGCGACCTCGCTAGTGTCAGAAGCAAACATTACCGAATCGATAGACGGAGAAGATACTGAGGGGATTGAAGAAGAAGAAACTACAACAACATCGTCAACATTAAGTAGTATTGGCAGTAGTAGTACAATTGGAGTGGGTTTATTACCAGATCATGATGATACGGTAGTAGACGGCAACTCAAACATTGATGTGGACGATAGTTTAGAGTTAGAATTAGAAGAGGATACAGAGGAGAGTGATACGTCTAATAGTACAGAGGACACATCCAAGGGAATTGTAGATAAGAGTACCGGCGGAGAAGAAGTTACTACAGATGGAGATGGTTTATCTGTTGGTGCAATCATTGGGATTGTAATAGCCGTGGTAGTGGTAGTTGTTCCCCTTGCTATTGTATACCTAGGCCATCGTCGGAGGCAGCAACAGCAGGGTCGGGAAGAGTTAGCTAGAATGGAGAGTACACTAGAACACGCTGGCAAAGGAGCGTTGAGAAGAGACAGTGGCAGTGGGAGCGGCGGTAGTGGTACCAGAGGTACAGTCCAGCCTCTATCACCTTCGAGGAGTGCTACTGGCAGTGATTATATCGGTACTCCATGATAAAACATAAGTCTTGAAGATACTATTGTATTAATTATGCAGTTTAGCTGATGATTCAATATGTTGTTTGACTGTTAGCAAGTCAAAAGTAGATGTTTGTTATGTGTGATGTGCACAAGATAGTCATACATGGAAGAGGAGGGGCGGGCAGTGGTAGAATGTGGTGGTGATAAGAATATAACTCAAATCATCATCGTTATCTATCTTACTCTATACTCGGGCTATAAACTCAGATACCTACCACTTGCACTGACGTATACTCGCTCCTCCTGTTCTCCTAATCTCTATGCAGTTATTATCCTCTATGCATTTTTTCGATATATTCCACATGTAGCCAAATGAAGCTCCACACGATTGATTTGTCCAGCCCGTTCCCTAACCCTGCCTACGATAACAAAAAAGTTCTACTAAGAGACAGAATGGCGGCAGATGATAGCAGTTATTGATTCGGCCGTAGACCTATGTATTACTATTATTAATAGTAGAGTATATGATATGAGACGATATGATATGCATCATCATCATCTCGTATAATAATATAAACACTATTAAACAATTCAAGAACAAAGAACAAGAACTTTTGCAAAGAACAATATAGTACAACCTTGATATAATAAACGCTATACAAATTACATAGCAAAGAAGAACAAACACTTCGGTGCCTTCTACACGTCATTCGGTATTGCAACATAGAACTTCGTATACTCTAGTCATTAGCATTAGCAAAAAAGAGCACGACAATTGCAAATTGCAAAGAACAATAAGCACAACGATCTAAATCGTATCCTAGTTTAGAACAACAAACAACAATAAAACTTGCAATTAGAGAGTCAACACAACAAACAATACTCAGCATAAGATATGCCATCCTTCGACTTACTCATCGTCCTGACTACTCTACTCTTTGCTGTTGGATATGAGGCTGCATATTATAATGATCATCGTCAACACTATCAAATAAGGACTATCGATGATTATAATACTGCATCGATTATCAATTCACAACACAACAACCGTCGTCGATACCTACAAGTTTCTACTCCACCAGCAGATTGTCTTAATCTATTAGCAGATTCAGCCGACATCAACAAACAATTAAAAGCAGAGGATTATTATACGTTTACAGATGCATATGCAAATGGGTACTACTCGGCAAACAATATTAATTCATACAATGAACTGCCGGTTGAGAATAGGAAGGCATTTGTGGAATTAGCATGTCCGTGTTCATCATCTTCTCCATCATTATCTATGGTGCCTTCGGTATCTCCTACAATTCAATCATCATTTCAGCCTTCCCAGTCACCAACAATTGCAATTAGTAGTAGTCCTTCGGAATTGCCATCAATTGAACCATCTATATCAATACAACCAACATTAGTATCATCTTCTTCTCCTTCAGGATCAATGGCACCGTCCAATAAACCCTCACCCTTGCCATCTATCGCCAGTAGTACAAGTCCTTCTCATATGCCCTCATTTGTACCAACCACATCAAAATCATTAGCACCTAGTACAAGTTTAAAACCATCAATCGAAGATTGTTGTGAGGGTAATATTGCCTTTTTGGATGTATCAGGTATCAATACTAGTAATCCAGATTCAATGAGTGATGAATTGAAGGAATATCTATCCAATATATGTTCTGTTACATTGGATGTTATTGGAGATAAGGGTATAAAGACTCCTTCACTGTCTCCCTCAATAACAATGAATCCATCTATAATGCCATCGGTACGCCCCTCAACTCAACCATCGATTATACCATCGGGACAACCATCGGCAGCTCCTACGTCTAAACCGACCACAAGACAACCAACAAGACAGCCTTCTAGACGACCGTCTCGACGACCAGTAACAAGGCGACCAACGAGGGCTCCTAAAACACCACGACCAACAAGACGTCCATCCTCGTCAATAACAACAATAATAACTCCTTTTCCGTCATTAGTACCAACCTTACTGCCGACTATTAGTGAACCTGAACCTACGGAAACACCGACAGAACTGCCCACATTACCAGCAATAAGTATTATCAACCCCCCAAGTCCATCCGCGGGTATAATTAATGATGATCCGACTATGATACCTACACCATTGATTGAATTAGCAGTAATAACAGGTAGTCCCATTATTGAATCAATCAAGACAACGACAATTGAACCTACCTTACTTGTTTCAGAAGATACATTATCATCATCAAGTCTTGAGCCTACGTTACTTGCCTCGCAAGATACATTATCATCAACGGCATCTCCGGTGAAGGTATCAACGGATGATCCATTTAGTGTATCGGTAACATCTAGTGTATATGTTAGTCCTACCATTTCTCCCTCCAAGGACGGATTAGCATCAAACTATGTCACAAATAATGGCACTACTTCCACAGATAATGAGGCGACGGGATCATTGCCTTGGTCAGATTGGTGTGAAAAGGATGATGGATCATTGTATCCATGTCCTGGTGAAGAAGTAGAAGCGGGGCTATTGCCGTGGTCGAATGATACATCTACTAATTCGAACGATACTTCTGTCAGTCTTCCGGTTAATAATGAGTCATTAGACTCGTCATCCAATACAACTTTTGGTGGTGCTTTGGACGTTATACCCACTCCCTCTCCTCAAGAAGAATCATCTTCTTCCGCGTCCCTTGAAACGGTGGATGAAACAAACAGTACAGAAGGGCCACGAGGTCTATCGTCTGGGGCTATATTTGGTATAATCCTTGCCGTAGTTACAATACCACTGGGTGTAGTCTACTTGTCCCATCGTCGAGGTTAAGAGAGAGTATGGATATATTATGTCAAGGGAAGTGAATTGTGTATATCATATGTAAAGTAAAACTGTATGTTATTGCATCTAGACCACTACCAATGATACTCTACTTTCATATATAGCATACTATTCTATCTATATTTAAACTCCTAACTGTACATAATATCAACCTCCATTAATCTGCAAGGTGTCATAATTTCATCAACACAGAGGAAGAAGCTGACCTTATATCGTTTTTGATACTCAAATACTTAGCGTGGTCACACCCTAAATCCCTTAGACTGAATGAAGTATTACCTTCGTCATCCGTTTTACCCTCATCAGTCTCCTCTTCTTCATCCCCTGCTGTAGACTTTGTTGCAAATGATGATGAAGAGGTGCGTCTATTACTATTCTCCTCCGCTGTATCATCCTTCACTGCCGCATCCCCATCATCCTCTGATACTACCTTCCCTTCACCCGTATCAATTTCTTGTTTTACTACATCCTCATCTTTAGACGTGTTGTCATTATTGATATTCTCCTCGTCCTTAATGTCCACCGCTTCTTCCAAAGTGGTGCTGACCTCTTCCACTTCTTCCGAATCTTGGTTAGCTGTTACGGTCTCGGCCTTGTCCATATCGACTTCCGCCGTATCTACTTTCCCATCTTGTTTGGCAATACTAGTAGTGCCACTCTCTCCCACTACTTCCTCATCGCCTTCTTCGGTTATGGCTGCGGTGGCACCTTCGTCATTCATATGCTCGTCCTCTTTCACAACTTCCTCTATATCATCTGCTTGATTTGTTATACTCCTTCTATCCTTATCTCTGTCTCTCTTTCCTCGTCGTCTAACCTCTTCTTTGTCCTCTATATTACTTTCTGTCGTATCCTCTTTACTCTCTATGGTTGGTAGTACCTCATGCATAGACCCTTCAACTTCCCCAAAAGAAACATATGATGACGAGTGTTTAAGAATACCCTTTGTTGATGATCCCTCTAACTCTCCACTACTGCTAATATTACTAATATTTCTTCTAAGGAGACTACTCCGATGGGATGCACATTCGTCATCATCCATTAATGCAATCATTGCAACTAGAATTGATGCACGTCGGATATTTCCACTCTCGTCGACAGTTGATTCCTTGCGGCGTAGACTTCTGCTAACCTTGGTAATTGTTTTCTTGACTTTTCTAATACCACCTTCTACCTTTTCGTGAAGCTTATCATTGTTTAGAGTTGTTGGATTCAGTGCCACTCGAATAGATTGTTGACGTTTCTTTCTAATCATGGTAGCTTCCTTGGCTGCAGCTTGCATATCCTTCTTTGTAACACCAAATGATCGTAACAATCTTTCTCTTTCAAATTTTGATAACTTCTTCTCCTTCTTAAAGTTCTTAGAACGTTGTGTTGACCTCATCTCCTCAAAGTTATCTAAATGCATTCGTTCTAATACGTTGTATTCCCACCCCAACTGTATTTATAATAATATATTGGTACCAATAAACAAATATGAGATGAGATATAGATACACAAAAAGTGAACACATCATGTGCACATATCATGTGCACATATCATGTGCACATATCCCAACCATTTTTCTGACCATGACAAATTGTCATGGTACGCTAGCTTCTACGTAGTAACCATGCTTTGGTCTCACCATGACAAATTGTCATGGTCAGAAGATACCAATTTTCAATCTATTGCAATAACATGAAAAACCATCGTAGACGGCGCCGCCGATACTCCGTCTATACTACTCTCGATGGCCGATCCGATGGTGCAATGGACGCCAGTATCGAGTAGCGGCATCATAGTCGATAGTCGATGACAAGTTGATGGGTTGCTGTTGCAAAAATTGCAATAGGATACCGTATCCCTCAGAGCGAGCAAAGTATTCCACGTCACAATATCTTACCATGACTTTCGGTCATGGTCAGGTTGCTAACGGTTGAAAATTTATTCTTGACCATGACAAATTGTCATGGTAAAAAATGGTTGGGATATCATATGCACACATACAAATACTACTTACTTGCATGCCAGTACCACTACTACTAATATCAGATACAGTAACCGAATACTCTCTAACTTCCACATCAAAGAATCTCAATCGTTTCGAATCATACGCCACAGCCGCTGCAATATTATCTTCTAATTGTAGTGAGTTACTCTTGCCTAATGCTCGATTTCCTCGATGTCTCGAACTAGTACTTCGTAAGATCGAGCCGCGGCTTGTTCTGTTCATTTCATCTTCCTCTTTTATCTTACCAAAGAATGATTTAATCATTTCACCTCTAGATTTTCTCTTCTTCTTATCATTCTTTGCACAACTATGAAGTGATTCTGCTAAGGTGCATACTTTCATCACACTCGCTCTTCTCATCCTTTTATCATTCTATGTGTGTGTGAGAGATGACGAGATGATAAGAATTGCAAATATGTAGAATAACTATCTAGATACGTGTATACTTAGTATATTGTACGAGTAATACCTTTACTTACACTCTTAACAGGAACAACCACGTTATCATCGAAATCAGCCTTTGCATCTTCATCTTTTGCAATAGCATTGCCGCTGCTTTCTACTTCCATAGTATCGGCCATATTATTATTATCGTTATGCTTGACTTATTAAACTATTGTATTTGGTTTTACCATCCACCATAAGCACGTTCTCTCTTCAATATCGGCCTATTGTTGGGCAAGTTTGGGCAGTTAGTATGATGTGGTAGAGGAGAGTTGAGGGCATGCAAATTAGGTATCCTCAAATCTTCAACTGAGAAGTTGTGATTTGTCCCCCACTTGTTCCTACATGCTTATATATTGGCCATTTCTCATTGTGTATGTGTATAAGAGGGGTTGATTAACACTTGAAGTACACTGTAGGGCTCTCCATCATACGGATGTGGTCTTGGCAGTTGCTTGCATCCTGCTTTTCAGGGCGTTTGGACTTGAGTCATGCCATCATGTAAGTTCTACAATGGTGCATGTTTGGAATTGTATGAGTGTATATCAATACCACCATGTAAGTTCTACCATATTGATCCATTGGCATAGTTTGTGTAGATGACAAAATGATGAACATTCCTTACATGATTGTAGGATCCTGCATCATACTTTTACAGCCCCATGCTAGGGTTAGGGCAGGTGTCTTGCCCCTCAGATCGGGAACAAATCTCGATTTTCTGCCAACTCTCTGCCAGGTTTGGCCATCAAGTGGGGGTATAGCAGCATGCAGGTGCTACAATAGTAGATGATTGGCATTTTATGAATGCATAACAGGGTGATGAACACTCCCAGCATGATTGTAGGGCCCTCCAACATACAGCCCATGTTGGCAGGTTTCTCGCCTCATTTGAAGCTCATTTGGGCATCAAGTGGTGGTATGGCATCATGTTGGTAAAAAGAGTTTTGGTTTGAAGAAGAAGTAGATAGTAGTGAATCTGCGAGAGCAACCAAACAATACACATGCTGAAGGGGTATCAACAAACAATTTTTGGTGCGGGACCGGCAAGAGTGGTATATATACATCTTGTGCTGCAGCTCGTTTGTTGTATGTTTGGTGTGAATCGGCCAAAGTGTGTTGTTATGACCCCGCATAATGCTCTACTCATAATGCATGATACGCAAGCTACAAAATACTTTCATGGCACAAGTTTGCAATTGCAGTAATTAGTGAAGAAATTACTGCAATCCGATATTGCCGCTGGTGCAATCTCATCTGACTTTGACTCGCTATTCATATCCAACCACACTTTTAAGGATTTGATGGAAGGGCATCCCAATCAGCTTCAGCAATGGAACACCAGTCTCTACGTAACTTGGCAAGACACAACATCAAAATCACTTTACTATCAGCAACGGCTAACTCATTACTCATGGACTTTGTTGGTCATTATATCAGGTTGGGAAACTATAAGGTCATTGGAGAGTTAGATCAGTATCCGATACCAATGTTGTAATTAGTGTCGAACGTTATAAAGAAAATGAAGTGTTATCAGTACTTGTTCAAAGGATTAAGCAGTTGAATATCAGTAAGAGGACCGCACGTTCAAGATACACATTGTTGTCATGACTAAAGATGATGCTGCTGAAGTTTATGAAGCTTTATCAGCTGAGAGTATATCATTGCTTAACAGCACTCAGGGTATAAGGATTTGGTATCCTTTCCAAAATGGAGACTTGAACCCGCCTGTAACTCAAATTGAGGGGGTTTCCGAGGGAGTTTGCTCAAACTTCAAAGTTGTAACTTGATCAGAAGGTCCTAATCTTGCTATCTGTGGGTACTAGAGTCGTGATATGAGCCATATAGGGTGTGAAATAGTCCAAAATGTGCAAAAAAATACCTTTTCAAATCGCGTAGGTATTTGGAAACACGCGTAAAGGGTCGCACGCGACCCTTCACGCGTGTTTGATGCGCGCGCACACTATGTATAATGGTAATAGATTGCCACTAGCAGCGCCATCCACCCTGGGTGGTGGTCTCTACACTACATTAGCCCCCTTTGGGGGCGAAGAAAATTTGAGATTTTCGGCTCATTTGGGCGCCAGATCGCCATGTGCTGCATGGTCAACCAAATGGTTATGAATTGAGAGACTTGAAGAGCAAAGATACCATTTAGACTCATTTTTTAAGTGGGACTCGCGCACAGGGGTGTGAGATAGGTATCTGACTGGTAGTGCAGTCATGTAGAGCAAGAGTAGAGCTTTCCAAAACACCGCCACTTTTGATCTGAGGTTGATTTCCCACAGAGGTATAGTGGCCAGAAGTTGGCCTATTGAAAAGTGGTCTAGAATGTCAGACCATACCTGGAGTCCTGTTAATGCTTACCAGTGATTGTCTTCAGAGCAAAAAGGAGGATAAAATGCTTGCATGGGAAGATGGTGTCTACTATTGTTGATGGAATTGATAATGGAGCGGTCGAATATGTCTTTTTATACAGGGCATTCTTTGTTTCGACTGTTACAATCACTTGGATGAATCCGCCCGGCAAGACAGAATCATGATTATGTGACACTTCATATCTTTGACACTGGATATGATCCATCAAGATCCGGGGACTTTGAACATCAACTTAATGATATCAAGGAAAAGAATATGGTGCCCGACAGTACAGATAATACAACCGTGAAAAAATTCTATCAAGATCTGTTCAATATACAGGATATCAAGGCTTCATCAATTGTAATGATCGATGCTACCGTCAGCTATTATTCTCACACTGCGGAATACCATCTGACTTTTGCAAAACATGTACCTAAAGAAAATGACTATTTTTGTCCACTAGAGCTAGTAATTGCTCTTCTGGACTGTCCATAAGAGCAGATGACTCTTATGGACAGGGAATGAATTTATTGAATTTAGCTATCTAACCAACTTTGAT
>Ga0214480_100257_pt1 | contig 26660 bp, 14 predicted proteins | sample M1_20Mar14CPVII9_3_FD_165042 | JGI IMG/M metagenome (GOLD analysis project Ga0214480, IMG submission 165042) | Marine eukaryotic communities from Monterey Bay, California, United States - M1_20Mar14CPVII9sort6BwellE17 | ecosystem: Environmental > Aquatic > Marine > Unclassified | place: USA... | reverse complement strand
AAGTTGCAGCAACCAATATCAGATGTAGTTGTTAAGGTTTCTTCATCTGTTGTTGCAATTTGCAATCGAGTGTAAGATATCTTCCTTTTATTAATAGCAGATGTTAATGTTTCTTCATCTGTTGTTGCAATTTGCAATCGAGTATGAGATATCTTCCTCTTATTAATAGCAGAAGCAGCTAAGGTTGTTGTAAATTGCAATGGATTATTGTAAGATGTGTGCTTTTTGTGTATGACATTACAACTGGTGAACGCCGACACTTGGCCAGTCAAAACTACCGAACTGTAGAAAAGGGATGGTATTATGATCATATTAATGGAGCTAGCGCTGCATTAGTGATGCTCTATTTGCTACCTACTACTCAATTATTCTTCTTCAGTGACCAACTCATTTTTGTTTGATCGCTAAAATGAAATATTTATTCATTAGCCTTGAAGCGGTAGAGGATGAGATGAGATTCAGCGCAATAATAAGAGGTGTAGTAACGTTCTCTCTATCTTTGTTTGTATTAAAGTGAAGAATATTATTATAAAGCAAGGGGGGGCGTGGGATTAGTAGCCTATCAGTAGCAATAATAGCGGAAGGATACCGTATCTTTTCAACACAACAATATCGTACTTTTAATACTCATTAGATGGATTTCTTATCGGAGCATCTACCTCTAACACCACTGGCAATAAATGTTGGTATTACATGTTTGATTATACAATTAACTTTTACTATACTATTCAACAATCGAACTAAACTATTACCGGAAGGACCATGGAATCATCTAACTTGGTTTAGTGCACATCAGGTAGTAGCATTTCCTCTTATGATAATATTGACATACTACGGGTTCAAAGATTGGTTTTTCAACCCGAATAAAGCATCATTTTCTATATCTACACCAATCGATCGAATATTTGGGGAATCTAATCCAAATGATATACCATTAGCAATCGGCAGTGGTGCTATTCTATTGTGGGATATACCTATTGGTTTTGTATCACCGCCATTACGAGATCCAGTAATGTATGCTCATCACATAGGCATGTTTCTAGTAGCAAGTGTCATGAGCGGATTGTTTTGCACCTGGGGAAATATGATTGGCTACTACTATGCATCTTACTACTTTGGTGTTATTGAAATGAGCTCTGTATTCTTGACTTATGTCGATATATTTCATCCCAAGTACAAACACTACTACAAATGGTTAAATGCGAAACATACAGATGAAAGATCAATCAAGCTACAAAGTATATTGAACAGTATTAATGAAGTGGTACGGATATTGTTTGCTGCAACTTTCTTGGTCTTCAGGGGATTATACTTTCCATATGTAACATTTCGATACGCTATACCAGATTTGATTGTCGCATATGAAATGCCACCAGATGGCGTACCGTTGTGGACTGGTAACTTTCTCATTGTTATGATGGGTTTGTTTGCTGTATTACAAGCATATTGGGGGTTACTTATATCAAAGCAAGTTGTAAAAGTCTTGGGTGGTGGTAATGATGATAAGAAGAAGAAGAAATAAGGAATGTTTGCTAAAAGAGAGAAGTGTTTTGTAGCTATGAAAATGATTGAGCAAGCACAAGTTAGTATGAAATAGACTTTGTGTTTAAGAAGAACCATCCCTATCGCGTAGCTCTTTGTTCTCTATGCGTAGCCTCTCGATCTCTTGAAGCTGCAATTCGACCTGGCCACGAAGTCTGTGTATGATTGCACTTGCTTCTTCACCAAATTTTAAACAACATTCATTGCAATCCCATGTACCTTCCTCCCAATCTTTTACAAAACAATTCCGACAGAACCCGCCACCTGCATAACAATCGGTTTCACCGCACTCCACCACATCACACTCCTCATCGTCGAAGCAGTCTCCGCAGTGCTTTTTATGACACACCCTGTACCTTGACGACCTTGACACTCTCTGAAATCAAGACATGATTTGCAGCCAGTTCTATTGCAGTATTCACACGTGAGAGAACATGATGCACAATTCTTTAATCCACAACTTTCACATGTCTGCCATGAAGTTGAGTGAGGAATGCATCTGCTGCATTCTTCACAAGTATTGCACCAGTTTACTGCACAATTCACACACAAATCTTCGTTACATTCATGACAGTACCGAACAGTACAGCAATTCTGTAGACAGGACGAGCATGTGTACTTTTGACGTCCATTTGACTTAAACCACGGTACTCTATCTTTTCTCTCACACCTCCCCTTACAGTTCTGACAAGCTGACTCTCGACTGAATAGAAGACTATTATATTCCACTACGAAATTAGATAATAATCCACGTTGTCCGCTGGATCTCGTCGGAGAACAAATGTCAATATGCTTCAAACTATTCCCATCTGTTCTGATAATACTACTTAGAATGGGTAGAACTTCTTCTAGAGACATATCATAATTGTCTAGTCTAATTTGCTCTATCACCCGAGAGCCACGCAATACTTCTAATCCCTTCCCTGTTATGTTTACTAATAATCCTAATTTAAATCTCTTCAACTTTTCAGGAGCATTGATAAACATTAGTAGTGCATGAATATCGTCGTCGTCTATTTTTTCTTGTAAATGTCTCTCATTGAGTAAATCTTTGTTCATGTCAAGTCTTGTATCACCGCCTCTAGCTGTCATAGACGATAGAATAAAAGCACTAGCTGTTGATAAATTTAGTTCTACAAAAGTACTACTAACATGACGCCATAATGTTGATGAAGATGGAGCGGTTAAAGACACTCCGAGTAAAGCACATGATGTATTTGTTAAATATGAAGTAATACCATTAAATATCTCTGCAGGTAGCGAGGCCAAATTTAGCTCTAATGGATCATCAGAAGAGCAATGATTAGAAGTCTTTTGTCGTTTGATGCTGGTCATTTTTAATGGTAATATGATTGATGCTTTCCTGATTCCGTAGATGTTATCACAAATAACACTGTAATAACACTGTTGCAATCAACTAAATCAACAATGATGTACAAAAAAGGATACACCCCGTATCTTTTTCACTGGTTGATATGAGATAAACGCCGATAGATACAATGAAACTATATATGTATCAACAATCGAAAGAGCGTTAACTGATTTAGTAACAGTACTGACTGTATATCAAAGTTTAGTATGAATTGTTTGCCTTTCGATTTGTTAGTACTTTGCCATTTTACTAAATAAATGTATCATAAGCTGTAAGGTATAATTTTGAGTATCCTAGTACGAAATTATAAAGGTACACTGACCTCGACGCGACGGCGGCGCTATAACATATGTATGGTTGAATGATAAAGGGGGTATATTCGATAGTATAGATATAGCAAAGAGATATAATATTATCGCAACATTATTTGGCCGTCGTCCAGATAATTTGTTACTCATAAGTAGGTGAGAGAAACGCACATCTTGTGTCTCCATCCACCACATACCCAAAACATCACAACAATAGGTAACTTATTGCAATACAAATTAGTATACGATACCACATAACACATACGCCAGGCATCAAACACTAAATTGCAATACATTGTATATATAATGAGATCAGCACTAAGACAATTATGCAGGCACGGTATTGAGGCATTACGACCACAAAAAGTAAATGATAAATGGCGTAAGCCTAAGATATCACGCCGTGTTGCAAATGATTTACGTAAATTAGCCATCCGTAATGGAACATATGGCAACTTTAATTCAGAAACAGGTGAGGGATGGAATCCATTATGGGATGCACCCGAACGTAAAGCTAAAGAAAGAGAGGCATTTCATAATGTACTTAAGAATGCAGCAGTCGAGCAGGATGATAATAATAATGTAGATACTGATGAAAAACAATTCTTTAAAACAATTGAGGTAGATGACTTATTAAATATGAACAATGCTGGTAGTAATAAGGGTAGTATATCATCCATACGACCACCAAAGTTACATAAGCGTGAACGAACTAGGGAAAGTAGGGCACAGAAGATTGAGGGATTGTTAGAACAGGCTGATGATAAGATTGAGGAGTATAGATTGGAGAAGGAGAAGAAGAGAAATGAAGGAAAGGACGGAATTGAGAATGAATTTAAAAGAATGTCACAGAGTAGTACTTATTAGGGTGATGGCAGCTTTTGCCTGCTATCTGTAGATATTTGTATTAACTAAAACAAAGATCAATCCTTACTAGATGATAACAGTATTATTCCCCTACATTAGTAAAGCCGGCACGCAAGTGAATGTGACTAATATCACTTTGGAACTGAAGAGGAATCATCCAATCATGTTTCTTCTCCTCTTCGCCATCTGCTGCCTCTGTCATCTCAGCATCGCCATCAATATCTTGTTTTGGTTTGTTAATTGTCACATTGCGGCTCATCTTCATTGTACCTTGGCCTTCCATTCGGTCTTCCTTGAACCTTCCCTCGTCTGTTGATGAGATGAGTAATAGCAACAGAGAAAAATGTATTAGACACTAAGTATAAAAACAGATGTCAATTTACAAATAATCCAATACTCACAAACAGCTCCGTTGGTAAATCGAATAGTACCTCTGCCTTCTCTCTTCCCTGCTACCCAGGTACCATCGTAAACCTGTCCTTTTGGGTAGGTCGCTACTCCTCTTCCTTCCATACTATTATTCACCCACTGTCCTTCATATCTAAAACCATCACTTGCAACCAGTATCCCCGTGTTACCATGACGTTTGCCATCTTTCCACGCTCCCTCGTAGATACTGCCATCAGTAAAGCGGAAGATGCCGTATCCATTTTGAATGTTGTCATGGAATTCACCATCATAGATACTGCCGCATGGGAGAGTGTAGATTCCCATTCCCTCACGCGCACCTCGACGGAAGTGACCAGCATATCGACCATTCTCTTTGAATGTTCCGTCACTCTGTTCAAGGTAGTAATAGTACGTTCCTTGGCCATGCATCTTACCCTTCTCCCAGGTACCCTCGTAGATCACACGCTTACGATCAGCAGTCATTAGTTTACCAACACCATGTTCCTTATTCTTCTTCCATTGACCTTCGTAAAGTGTGTTGTTGTTGTAGAGACATACACCCTGACCATGACGGACGCCGTCAGTCATTTCGCCCTCATAGATTACATAGTTAATCTTGATTAGGTCGGGATTGATTTCTCCAGAGTCGGCTCTAGGTTGGGTAGTTGTCGTAGTCGCTCCCCAACTAGCTCCACCTTCACCCTCGGGATCCATCTCAACACGTTGGTAGTAAAGGTAGTGAGCCGATCGCCAACGAGCTAACAATGGATCCCCAGCCGTTGGTAATGTCGGCACAACACTTGGAGGCGGTGCAATTGTCAACGGACCCTTGTAAGAGGCTGGGATAGGCAGCCCCGCTGCTGCTGCACTACTTACCTTGCTCTTCTTTCCCTTCTTGCTCCGTTTGCCACTTCCCGATGATTTAGGCGTGGGGGCAATAGCCGGTGCTTGTGAATTATCAGGTCCCTTGCACTGAGGTGGTGCCTTGAGTATGCCCGTATTCGGTGCTGCTGCCGCTTTAGCACTGGCCGTACTATCAGTCGACTGTCGTGATCTCTTATTCTTGACAATACTTGCCATATCACCACCACCACCAGTTGATCGACGACGACGTTTACCGTCAATACCCTCCGCTCCGGGCACCATAACAGGCACACCATCCGGACCAATGATAAAATCATCTGATTGATGACCAAGTTTCTTCCATGTCGATTTCCTCTTCCTACTCTGTGAAGTTCTACGATCCTTCTCTTCATCATGGATTGCCAAATCTAAGAATCGACCGGTCGGATGTCGCTGTGTCCCCCCGGTAACCTTGGTAATCTCACCATTGGATGGGACGGGAACATACATACGTTGACAACTCAACATACCCGTTTCAGGGTCAAGACTACCAATGATTTCAAAAGTACCAAAACGATTCGTACCATATCCCCGGACATGGATAAATGACTCTGGTAGGAGTGGCTTCTTGTCACCACCCTCCTTCTTGCCATCATCAACATTTGTACTACCCTTCTCATCCAACAACTCATTTGCCTTGATGGTTGTATCACTATCATCAAATTCACCCCGAGCATTAGCAGGAGGTGTGGCATTAAAGAATAGATAGAACAATTCACGGATATGATTCTTCTTCTTCTTTAATGATGGACGACCACGTGTCGAACCGGGAGCGCCGACATTCTCGAAGTGTCCTTCCCACTTGCCAGACTTAGGACATACTTGTGAATACTTGGTGGATGCATCAGTGAAGGGTGATCCACCGTAGGTTTGTATATTCTTACATTCCTTGAATTTTAATTTGCTTGGTGATGATGATCCAGGTGAGGGTGGCTTAGTTGTAGTGCCTGTTGAGGCTGCGGCGGCAGTGGTATCAATTGATGGTAGCTTTGAGTCTCCAGTAGCATCTCCCATTACGGCATCCCCATCACCATCCTTTTTAACTTCCCCTGCTACCGCCGGTGCTTCTTTACTACTAGCCTCAGCCATGACCACATCACCAGATTTATCCCCATGCTCAATCTTTTTATCCCCCTCTCCCTGGGCGGCAGCATCACTAGATTTATCTCCATCGATCTTTTTATCCCCACCGTTACCCTCAACTCCACCCTCACCAACAATACTAACCTTCTTCTCAGGACTAACCCTATCATTTAAATCACCCTCCTTCACCATAATAACTAATGCACTGGGTACGATAACATTACTAGCGTCTACATTCTTAATCCATTTATAGGTGAATGGACGAGGCTTAGCTGCATCAGCTTCAGCGGCTGCTATGGTAGCGGCCTCTTCGGCGGCGACTTGTTCAGGTGTTTTCTTCTTCCATCCCTTTTGTCTGCCTCGTTTCTTCTTTTGTGGTTGTTGTTGTTCTTGTGGAAGTGTTTCTGATGTTGTTAAGGGTGTGGTAGATTCTGTTGAGGGATTGGTTTCCCCAGTTTGTGTGAGATTATTGGTAGACATGTCCTCCTCCTTATTAACATTATCTCCCTTAGTAATCCCATCCACATTATTAATACCACCATTGCCATCCTTGGTATTATCCAAATGTACCACTGGTGCATCATTCCCCACCTTTAATCCAACTTCGTTTACTTCTTCTCCACCAATATTAGTAGTATCACCACCACCATCTAAATTGGCAACATCTAAAATGCTCTCTGTGCTATTATTTTTACTAAGTGATGCAATCTTTTCTCCTTCCTTATTTTCTCTCTTGTTATCATAATCTGCTTTCGCAACATTGGTATCTTCAGTCTTATCTTCTAATTTATTATCTCCCTTATCTTCGCCTTCTTTTCGTTCGTCTTCTTTATCATTAGTATTACTAGTTGTTTCTTCATCAATTAAATCACCAAATGCCCATAGTCCACTCCATGTCCATTCTTCTACTAAATTTGTAGTTTGTGTTTGTGATTGTTGATTATTATTAGTGGTGGTGGATGTTGATGCTGTTGTTGTGGATGCTGTATCTAAATTAGTAGTTGGATTAGATACATCATTAGTGGCATTAGTTGTGGTGGTATTGGTGGTATTAGTTATTGAAGTACCATTTACATTTACATTTGTTTGAGTAGTATTGATGGGTACTTGTTGACCACCATCTGCTGCTGATAATGATGATGCACCTTGTTGTGCATTTGCATTTGTTATTGGTTGTTCAGGTGCCTTACGCTCTACTAATTTACGTGTTAATTTACCTCTTAGTGTAATCATTATTTATACTTTATTAATATATTAATTATATAGTTATACCATGCTTACAATATCAAGCAATGCTATTCCAACACAACACAAGTCTCATCAAAGGCATAAAAGATTTGGATTCCCGGCTTTTGGCGATCATACCCGTTATCAAACTTTTTTTTAGAGCACTTCCGATGCCGACTCGTTTATGCTAGAAGTTCGACTACTCATATCCCTCCCAATAGCACAGTGCACTGTTATTGCAATCCAATTAGAACAGTATACACATCGATAAGACGGCTTAGTTACACAAGACAATATAGGCAAATAGACATATAAATATAATGGCATCATCAACGATGGCATTGGTATCATCTTCCAATAACAACGATGATGATATCATCATACCAACATTACCAAAAGGATTTGAGGTATGTAATCATTCACATACCTGTCCTTCATGTAAATCTACGTTAGTTTACAAGGTACCCACTACTGCAAATACTGACGCACCGAAAGCGAAGAAGGAAGAGAATACACAAAAGAAGGAGGTACAGAATAATGTTGTAAAGAGTATGTTCGCCTCAACAGCATGTTACTGTACCACCACAGACGACGATACACTCAACGATACACTCCTCAACGACCTCTCTTCTACACTCCAAGACGAAGAGAATGACATTCAACATACACTAACAACAGCACAAAACGCTAATAAACTATTACAAGCATTATCATTCGATGCATCAACACGTCAACCAACAACAAAAATGGGATTAGATTTAATTAATGTTACAGAAAATGTATCATATTGTTTAGATTGTAAAGTACATGTTATTACTACTTCGAAAGAGCTTGAGTTATTATTTGATGATGCTGAAGAGAATGGTGTAGTAGATGGGGGAGATGGGTTGGGAGGTAGTAATATGGAATGGCTTCGGGGTAGTTTATTAGTGGATGTTGATGAATCGGAAGTCTTAGCGAGGGGTAGGATAGGACTTAGTACCGTCCCTTCTATTCAGGAACAGAATACTGGATTGTCTTCCATACTTGGCAATTACAACACTGTCACTGCTACTAAAAACCTTGACACTGAAGAAGGCGGTAAGCCTTCACCCTATAAAGATGAAAGCAGCAGCAACAACAACAAGAAGAAAGAGGAGGCAGTAAAATTACCAACACGTCCAAGTGATTTCGATTATGAATATCGACATAAAGTGGCCACACAAACAATGGCATCAAAAATTATCAAGGGATATACATTGGTTGATGAGATTTGTGAGGAATGTGAAATGCCATTAATGATCAAGAATACTAACGAAGAAAAAGATGAAGAGGTTGGAGTCAAGGATAACAAGGAAGAAAAGAAGGGAGAAGAGTGCAAGAAGGAATGTGTAGTATGTCCAAAACTATACAAGAAGATTGCCAGATATGCACAATCTGGTGGATATGCACATCCATCACCATCGACGGGTAATGGTACAGATGGTACCTCACTTGATCCCATACTGGCAATTATTGCAAATGCACGATCAGAGGCACCAAATCAAACAAAACGATATGTCCAGCCTGATATTGCTGAGGCGAAGCAGTATGTTATGCAACGTCAGATTATGAGTCAAACAGCTGTCTCATCGCCTAAAATTAAAAGCCTTGTTGATAATTGTTGTGAAGAAGACGGCAAGGAGGGTACCGGAGATGGATGTAGTAGTCAGGGTACTGCCTCAATGACTGATCATGAAAGTGAAGATAATGATCAATTAACATTATCCACCGGCGGTGGAGCTAATGGGGGTAATAAGAACAAGCTCAATATCTTTCATAATAATACCAATCCAGGTATTAATTGGGATGAATTATTATTCAATGGACGTACCATACTCTCCAAACGATTAAATGAAGGGTGGGTACTAAGTTCAACTAATTGTTGTGGTGTGAATTGTAAAGGCACACCGTTGTTACAACGTCTTGATAATGAGAATCGTGGAGAAGAAGTGTTACTATCTGATACAAACTACTGTGCAGTATGTGGTGGAACGGGTAGTGGTGAGGATGGTGCATATGCGGTTGAAATTGCATTACAGGTTAAGGCTGCTGAGCTGGCTGAACGTGCTATACAGGAATCGACTCCCAATTGGGAAGAGTTGGCTGGTAAGTTTTATTGTATCTTCTATGTATGATGTGCCTTTGTTTTATACTTTCTCGACTAATATCATCATCCTCTTTTCCGTCGTCCCCAAATAGCTAATGGCCGGGCATTACTAGCTGAACGATTGAAGCAAGGATGGACAATGTCCTCCGAGAACTGCTCAGGCTTTCATTGCAATGATATGCCACTAACAAATATCGAAGGAGGTCCCAACTCATGTGTCGTTTGTGGTGGATCAGGCAATGGTAAGGATGGTTCATATGAGAACTATAAACCAAAGGAAGTCGTCGAAGAGGAAAGAGCATTAGTATCATCCGAGTTGAGTAGGTTGGTATCAATGGGATGGGTAATACGTGAGAATCTTTGTACATGTTGCTTAATGCCATTAGTTGCAGAGGAGGAGGATGCAAAGGATGAACTATGTATCTTGTGTGGTCATTTACCAGCGAATAATCCACATGGAAACAATAATGTCGAGGACGAAGGTGAAGATGAAGAGGTCGACGACGGTGCCGATGATTCGTACATGAATGAAACGGTGTATGAAAGTGAGACTCTCAAAGAGGCTGTTATTGCACCCGTCCAGACATATGGCAACGATAATGCAAATGCAGCAGGCAAGCGTCTTGTTATGGGATGGACGTTGCCTAACGCTGGATTATGTTATCATTGTAACGGGATACAGATGAGTCCACCAAATTCACAAGAGGTCGGTTGTATCCAACGGGGCTGTCCATCAGCACTTGCAGCAGCATATACAATTCTTCCCGAGCCACATGAGAGTCAAGGACCAGTACGGCTGATTGGACGTGGTTACAGTAGTAAGACACATGATGAGAGAGAGGAAGAAGTGGTAGTCCAGCCAGTAGTTTACAAGAGCGGGGCTGCTTTGAGTCATCATCATCAACATCATCGCCAACATCGCCATCATGGCAACATGCACCAAATCAATGAAGAAGAGGAAGAGATGGATGACTTCAACTATGATGGTCTTCCATTTGAAGTCAATCGTCACAAGAATAATGAGTATACTGATGAACCATCAGTACTCAGTGAAGATGACTTGCCCTCTGTAGCAAGCGCGGCCCTTGGAGATATCCTTGTCCAGTTGGATGATGCAAAGTATGAGCTTGAGGTAATGCAAGGTTCCAAGAATGTCAACCCGGAGGAGTGTGCACAAAAGCAGGTTGAGATTGCTGAATTGATTGAAAGACTATCTTCCGCCGCAGTACAACTGAAACAGAGAGAAGGGTTCTAGTAGGAATCAGAGTCAGTAGATGGTCTTTGTTGTATTGTGTGATATGCTAAATGTAAATGTGTTAGCTTTAGGACATATCTTACTGCGTTCTAATATATCACAAGCCATGTTAACATTTAATTCCTATCAATAATTTCTCTTTTCTCACCAAAACACTGCCCTCTAGTAGGCTGAGTGTTACATTAAAGTACACATACTTTATCACTTCATTACATCATTTATCCTCCGCATCCACCGCCTCCACATCCGCCTATAAAAAGATGAAGGGCATATAAACATGAGTTTAATGTATATATGCACATGAAGAAGTGTATTGATACGTATCATTGAAGTTTCATATACATGATATAAACAACTCAAGCTTACCTCCTCCGCAACCTGCCGCACCGCAACCCCCAGCTCCACAGCCAGAAGCTCCTCCACAGCCCGCTCCTATGATGGACAAAGACAAGAGTATGTTATGTATGAAAGGCAATAATAGAATATAGAAAACTTTGTGACATGCTTACCACACCCAAATCCCCCTCCACAACCCCCTCCAGCTGCACAATAACAGTCGGGAAAGTACCAGACTCCAGTATCACTATAATGTCTGTTCCTCTTTGATTTGTCTTGCTGAACTTCTGGACGAAGCCCTACAATACCCTGTGGCAAGGGAGCACTAGCCCTTGCCTTAACTATGCCATGGATATCCTTCAATTTTTGAAGTTCTTTTTGTAATCCTTTTCCACCAATACCGCAGGTTAGACATGATACGACGGCATAGTCTATTCCTTTTTTAACGATATTACTTTCCACACGAGAGGATAGAATATCATAAGCTTCCTTGGTTGTAATATGATAGTAACCAAGCTGGGAGGCTGCCTTTCCGAAGATATAGTCATCTTTTGGAGGGTTTGCATTCTCTCCCCTCGTCGTTGCCTTCGGGTTCGCTGAATAAAACGCAAGCAAGCCACATGGTGTTTTACCATTTACTGGCGTCCAACAATGTGTTTCTTTTGCCGTCTCAGTATACCTTTTTACATCACGCTCGTATCCTGTTGCAGTATTGATCTGCTTCATTGTTTTGAAGTTCACAGAATAACCATTCCCAAGATCAAGCGAGATTCCATCCGCTGTAAATATAGATTCTAGTTCTTGAGTGGTAGAACTATCATACTGTTTGATTCGACTTGGGGTTTCTTTCCAACACCAAATCGCTGATGGATCAAGGAGTCGGAGTCTTCCACTATCTTGCCTTGCACTAACGTCGGGTTTGTTGATGAAGCACCTTGAATACCAATCAAATGTAAAAATTGCCCAGATGGACACATCATAGGACCATTACTACATGACATTGCAGTCCAGGATGGTGAATAGTACTCCCTCGGTGGCTCTCCCCTATACATCCCGCCTTGTACCGAATACTCCTCCCCATCGTACGTCGCTTTCCATAGGGCTTTGGTTTCTTGGAAGGCTCGATCAAGTGGTCCATCTTCTGTCCTATCATTGAAGGAATCATCATGATTCATCGTTGTGCCAATAATCGTCTTACAATCTGCATTATAGTTTGTAATGCTTGTGAGGATATGGGTATGCCACATTAAATCAATTTGATATGTGGGTACCAATATCATATTTTTCTTCTTCTTCTTTGACGCTCTTTGTAGTTTGAGAAACTTGTAGTAATTTACAATACCATCTTCCAGGAAGTCATCACTTGCAAATTTAGGACCTGATACCTGCCAAAGGAATGTTGCTTGTCGATCTGTCGAACAAAGCAGATCGAATCCATCTAATAATAAGGACTTGATGTCCTCTTGCTCATCATCAATATCTACTACTTCTTCATCGTTATTGGAAAATGATTCATTTGGGTATAATTCATTCCACAACTTATGTGTCTTTACTGCCATTATTAGCGTATCAACATCATCCTTCATCTCCCCTGCAATGCATACCTTGATCTTCTCGTCATCTAATTGTTGAAAGCAAAATGGAGGATTTGCTTCCATAGTATTAATATTGCTGCCAAATGTAGCTTTCAAGTATGATGTATATCTGAACGGGGCTAATCGATGACAGTGCCATAGCCATGCAATATCTGGTGGTGGTATCAATTTTAACCGTCCATCGTTATGATGAAGTAAAGGTAACCAATAGTCACGATAACGTTGCAATGATTTATAAGATGGTCGTTTGATGAAGAGTGGTTGTAATTGTTGCAGGAAGAAGATATGATGCTTTGCATTCTTTAGTAGATCAACTGAAAAAGTTGAGGAGCTTGGGAGAGAAGAAGTATTAGTATGTGCTGTCCTCATCATGTTAGAACATAAGATAGATATCTATTCTTGATGTACAAAATTCGGCACTAACTCTTTGTCTCCAAAATATGCTGCTGTTAGTGTGATATTGATGAATAGAAATAGCAAAAGTGTAGCTCTCTGGGGATTGGGCTTCGGGTTGGTTGCTGTGGAGTAGATGCAATAGAGGCACTATTTATCTAAATATGTAATGTTACAAATAGATCACCATGACGTTCGTTGTATCGCCATTTCATTTCCTCATATCTTTTTTCGACTGCAAGTAATAGAAGCACCTCCTCCTCTTTACTCATGGTGACAGCAAATTGGTGGGCTTAGAGGAATACCAAGGCCGGTCTATAGTTGATACTGACTTACAACTTTATCACTATTATATATTGCAATCAAACGTCAGATTGGTATCGCTGGCTACTTTTGTTGTGTAGCTCATCTTTAAGAAATCGAGTACACATCTTGTGTCATACTATTATCATACAAAAAATGGCAACACAACAACAACCAGTAGCAGCAACATCATCAGAAGATGGTACCTCCTCCTACTCATCCTACTCCGGTACAAACTCTTACACTGGTCAAACATCATTAACATCGTCAGTTCAAATACACAACTATAATGAAGTAGACGAAAACTCCACATTAGACAGTAAACCTGCAGCATTTGAACATGGATTACAATCACTAATAACTAATAGTTTAATACAACAACGTATATTATCACAACAGCAGGGTGGTGAAGTATCGGCATGTTCGACTAATACTAAGGAATTTTCATTACCCAGTTCATTTGGTGGTGGAGCTGGAACTGATGGTAGTACGATTAATGATACTATTGCAAGCGCTAGTAGCAGTGCCGGTGGTGATACTAATGATGGGGGGAATAGTACTAGGGCAAGTGCATCCATTGGCAGTCGTAATACACAACAAGAGAGGAATGACTTGTTGCAACATCAGCAACAACAGCAGCAGATGGAGGTGTATAACAATAATAGCAATCAAGAATTAGTCAATGTCAATTCTTCTTCTGATAATCTTCAGTTAGCTCAAGATAACATCAACAACAGCAGTAAAGAAGATCAACTAACAATACGTATCTCCAAGGAAACTAAACCAATGATGCATTTGTTACGTATGTTGAAAGAAATGGATACAAATGATGACAATGTCACTACCACCAACTCAAGCAACAGTAACAATCAACTCACAACAAATAATACTAACAATCCAAAGAACAAGGCAATATCATCATTAATATCAGACTTTGAACAAGAGGTTACATTAATTGAACATCGTATTAAAGATGAAACTAAGCTTGTTCACTATGATGACAATAATGAGCAATCGTCTACTTCATTGGTAAGTAAGGCAAGTAGTAGTATACAACCATTACCTCCAAATTGGATAGCATTAGAGGATCCAAATTCAGGTGATGTATATTATGCCAATGAGGTTACTGGTGTTACACAGTGGGAAAGACCTGGAAGTACTAACTCTAACAACAACATCAGTAGGATGAATGATTCAAGAAGTACGTTCAATGACTCAAGAAGTACTTTCAATGATAGTTATAACCAAAGTGGTAGTACTCTCAATGATAGTTATAATCAAAGCTTACAGGGTAGCAACTTGAGTAATAATAACAACTATAAACAACAGAGTAGTACATCAAGTACTACATTTATTGGCAATGTTATACAAAAGAGTGATATATTGCGTAATAGTCAATTAGCAAATAGTTATCAAGATAGTCAACAAAGTAGTAACTTTCAAGATAGTCAACAAAGCAACAACAACAGCAGTTATACTAATATGAGTAGTAGTTTGAATGATAGTGCCTTTACATCCACAACTGAAACTACAACAAGTACTAATATAGATGATAATGATCTACCACCCGATTGGATAGCAATAATAGATTCAGATACCGGTGAGACATATTATGCCAATGAGGTAACTGGTGAAAGTACCTGGGAGAAACCTATTTCACATCAACAGCAGCAACAACAATCAGGTCCTCAAGAAGATAATGAACTGCCAGATGGTTGGGTGGAATTACAAGATGAAGATAGTGGTGATATATACTATTTGAATCAAATGACCATGACTACTACATGGGATAGACCTAGTAAGAAGGAAGTAGTAGAAGATGTTGGTAGTAATGACAAGGAAACTGGGGGTGCAGTTGATGAAAGAACTAATGAGAATGATAATAGACCTCAAGAAGAAGAAGATGAGGATGACGATCTGCCACCGGGATGGTTCACGGCCGTCGATCAAGATAGTGGGGATACATATTACTGTAACGAGGCTACAGGAGAAACGACTTGGGATAAACCACCTATGCCAACGACCTCAATAGAAGAAACGAGTGATAGAGGACAACACCATACTGCTGAGGATAAGTCTCCTGATGACGATCATTTTGGATCGTCAGTTGGTGATAATATGAGACGACTTTCAATATCTGGTGATTTTGAGAATAGTGATAATGATTTACCCTCCTCGTCATCATCATCGGGACTACCTTTAGGTTGGTTTGCAGCTGTTGATGAACAGAGTGGTGATACTTATTATTGCAATGAGGCAACAGGGGAGACTACTTGGGATTTACCCACTTCTCCTGCCATAGTAGAAGATGATACTATCTCAAGTAATACCAACTCAAACTCAAATCAAGGAGAATCTCAAGATGGTGATCAACTACCAAATGGATGGTTTAGTGTAACCGACCCGGCAAGTGGGGATGTGTATTATTGTAATGAAGTGACAGGTGAAACCACCTGGGACAAACCAACAATAGACAAGGCTACCACGGATCTTCTTTTATCCCGTACAAGTAATAATGTTGACCCAACTGTATACGAGGATGATTCTGTGACTTCATCAAAGGGCTACTAAGTCATGTTGGTGTGTTCTGCTTTGTATGGGTGTGTAAAATGTCATGGTAGTATTCTTCGAGACTTAAATCTAAGAGTACTAGTTTTGAATATTTAGATATCCTATGCATATCACAATGTATGTCACTGTGTATGCTACCTACTAGAATCTATACCTACCTACTTTGATGATCCGTGGTGTCATTTATCTTCATCTTCCAATTCTTTGCCTCATTTAACATCCAATCAATTGAAGGTTTATGACATATATCACTCCCAATTGGACAGTTCCGTTCATTCTTACACATTCCACTAGGATGAGCATATATCTCACTACCCTGATATGATTCTATCCGTGCCTCTGCGGTATGTTTATAATATGGATCTACAACATGTTCACTAACATTGTAATAGTTAATAAAGTATCCCATGACCCAATCACTATGCATACAAAAGCCTCCACCACCATTTACATTCCATGAATCAACATCTCTATATCGTTCAACATTAACATATTTATATATAAGATCGAATAATGAATCACCCTGTTGAAAATACTGCAACTCGAAGAATAAATCTTGTGATAATTGATGACATATCGCTTCAGAGTTGGTATGTGGAACTAACATTGGTATTGTTCCATTCCCTATTATCATTAATGGACAAATAATTGGTGTGAATAAGTATTCCATTGATCCTTTACTAAAGACTGCACCAAAGCCACCAAATGGGAAAGTAAAGTTAATTAAATGAATTGGTTGTCGTACTAAACAACCAGCAGTAACACTTAACCTTGTTGAATTTATATTAGAATGTTGTTTATAGAATGTATCCATATTATAATAAGAATCATCATCAAATATAATAAAGTAGTCAGGATAGGATTGTTTCATTACTTGATAATGTTGATATACCTTCTTCAATCCTGAATATGGACGTTGTATTGCACATAACCAGCCAGTTGGATTTGGCTTCGTTGATAACCATTGATGACGGGCGTACATATTCCTCATTACACTAAATTGTCGACTTAACCTTGGTACATTCCGTCTTCTTCTACAAAAACTTGATACCTTATATACATGATCAAATGTTATATCCTTGTAACATGTTGGATCATAATCGTCAATTTCAGTTGCATTGAAGAAGTTACGTACTATTGGATGTGATTTGAATATCGTTTCTTGTACCTTTAGTAAATCTGTTCTATTGATTGATGCGACACTTAATATATCAACAGAGAATGATGGCGAAGAAGATGAAGATGATGTTATACTTTTATATGTAGGTTGAACATTATTATGATGTGTTATTATTATACTTTGTGTCGATGAGTATATCACTTGATAGACAAATATTGTTGCATATGTAAGAGTTAGCACGATATGAAACCATTTTGATTGTATCACAGCTGCTACTGCCAATCTCATTGTAATAATAGCAACTCTCAGTATTTGTCATTTATTTCATCATTATTACTACTACTATACTCGTACCTACTAAGTCAGCGGTATCCTTTTCCCAAACTGTCACTGTTCATGTATGCATTAGGGATGCTAGGCAGTTCAGTAACAGTGCAATGTCATGTGAAGTAGTGGTCGTACCTGAATAGGTAATCAGGTTCATGTTCAATATAGGTATTGCAATAAATTGGTGGTGGTCCCGTGCAGATATGCAGCAGCTACCGAGCTTCCTATTGCTACCTATAGCGCAGGCACAAGAGTCCTTTAATAGATCGATTCTAATATTTATTTTAGTGCAACATCATCTTATTACTAATTAGTGCTGTCAAGTGACGGTGGTCCTTTAGCTCAACTACCGCATATCGAGTGCTTTGCAATAGAAGCCACCCCATAATGATAAGCCCCCTCGTCAATATGGTATGGTCAAAAAGAAAACACCAATAACTAATGACAACCCAACACAGATAAATATCGTATAGTTTGTGGAAACGACATGTCATCGTCTCTGTCGTCGTCATCATCATCGCCATTAAAATCATATCCTCTCATCTCATCGTCGAATATCTCACATTAAAATCACCATCAAACGGGACTTTTCAGTTGCAATGAATGAGCTGGTAATATCATCAGAAATACAAGAACTATCTTCTTCTTCTATCTAATATATTTCTCTTATATACAGACCAAGATACCTGATGATACTTCTTCCATCGATCTCCATTCACAAGTCCCAACTGTATAGAGGATCAATAATGCCTCTCTCACCTAGTTAATTTTGCCATACGATCCTTTCTCATATCCAAAATATAATTCTGCAATTTCTCGGCACGTCTCAAATAGTCAACCAAGTCTCTCGAAGGAGCAAAAGACTTATCCATACTGATCGGCTCAAATAGATACAAACCATTAAAGGTAGTGCATCGTGAAAGAACAACATATGGCCAGTTATTTGCAAAGGTTCCCCAGGATACAACGATAACATTAGGAATTGTCATTCCTTGCAGCTTATGGCCAGTAATAGCATCAGCTAGTATCACTGGTATCTGAGTCATTCGGCATTTGGCTTTTGTTTTATTGGGTGCCAGATCATGCACTTTATATGATACAGATGGAGAAGATTGCTGAGGACCAAGCTTGAATCTTCGAGACTGCTGCTCTTTCTTCAGGCATTTTCTCAGTTTCTCCAACTTTTCATGCAGGTGAGACAAAGTTTTATCTACTATTGTTGACTTACTTCTTGTTCTTGCTCGTTTGATTGCACGGATAGTATCAAATGATTCTTGATGAACTTTGATTTCCAATTCTAACTCTTTAATCTCTCCTTCCAACTTCAGAATAGTCTTGCTCTTCGGATGATATTCAAACTCCACCCAGTCTACATGCTTTGCAGATACAGTACTAACTTTTCTGCCATCCCAATTTTGCCACCTACGACTAGGAGCATGCTCGTTAAGCTTGATCCCAACAACTCGACAGAGAGTACCATTACCAATAGGCACTTCATCTTTGAGCCGCTTGTTATCTACCGTACACATGCAGTGAGCCCCAACATACAATCTCAACGCTGGATCAACAAACTTTGTATCGTTGACTTTACAGTCTGCATCTCCACAGGTATGGATAATCCTATTACGAGTAAACGTGCCGATTTGAGTCGATACTTTCTTGGACTTTGAGCTCTGTATAACTGCTTCAATAATGATGGTATGATCAGGTGGTGACTCAGGATTACCAACCATTGGATGTGTATCCAGTATATGATCATAGAAGATACCAGCTTGGATAGAATTGCGCTCTTTGTTGGTTGAAGTTGCATATACTACATCTCCATTAAAAGTAGATGGTAATGCAATCTCATTATGCCCAACAACTCTTGTGTTTATCTTCTCACGGTCTTCCTTGGTCAAGTCATCTCTCCATAATCTTGTTAGCATCTCGCCGTACTCGGGATCGTCTTTAAACCTGTGTATATTCTCAAGTATAATCACACAGTTGATACTATTTTCCCATAATTGGCTGCCATTCCTATCATACAGTTGAAACTTTGCTAGGATTGCCTCGAATTGGCGAAAGTCTCCCGAGAATATGATGCTCTGACCTCCAAATGGCTTGTTTGGGACACCTTTTAGATCTTTCAATTTCCTGTCAAGCTTCTTGAAATCATTATCGCTAAAGTAAGATATCTCGTCAATCATAACTATGTCTACTTTCTTCCACGTTTCCCTTGCCTTGTCAGTAACCTTCCCATTCAAAACAGCTGCACTATGTATAGTAATGCCGCCAAAGATAGCAGCAGCCGACCCTGAACAAGCAGTGAAAAGAAACGTCTCGTCATACCACATGACTGATACTGCTTGACAAAACTCAAAGCAGAATCTCTCGGCTACTTTGACTGCTGTGCTCTTACCGGCGCCAGCAGGACCGGTTAGAAACATTAGTAGCTGTTCCATACCCCCTCGTGCCTTGAGATGCTCTACCAGTTGATCCATCTCTTCCTTCGACGAGCCTAGAGCGGATTTAAGATATTTACCTACGATTGTACTATTATTTCTTCCTTCTTCTACAAGCTTCAAAAGAAACGTACATGCAACTATTTCATATGCAATGTACTGCTTCTCATCTAGCTTCACCTTGATGTGCAACTTTTCTAGCCACTCCTACTAGTGTGGGGATATTGCAAGAAGACGAGGTATCTTGTACTAGCGGGGTATCTTCTTGTGTAATGATATGTACATCGTCATCTACGACTTCATCTTTGTCATCAGACAAGGTTTCATCCATCACATCGTCTTCAAAGATATCATTGTAGTCAGTAGCACCAACAAGAGTACCGCTGATAAGCTTAAGAAGTGTAGGGAAACTTCTATTTCTAAACCAATCGGAAGTATCCTCACCATTGTGCTCTCTTATATCTTCCTCTTGTACCCGACTCGAGTCTGAGCTGTTGAATATAGATTCATCAGAAGTAAGCCGAGCTGATATGAGCCTTTCAGTTGTGATATTGCCTGCCTCTCTAATAAGAGTATTATGAGACCATCGATGGTCACGCCCCCCGTATTCTTCTTCATAGTCTTCATACTCTCCGTATTCTACATCAGATTCTGCGTAGCTGGGCTCATCATCGTAAAACTGTGTTATATCAGGCACTATCTCTCGAATCTTCTTCTGTTTGGCTTCATCTACATTCAGTTTTGTCTCTATTTGAACTGGATCACGTGCGCGTGTTCTATGGTCTTTCTGCATCATCATCTCTCTATCGTCCATATTTTGTAGAATCTCGAACCCAATCTTCCAAAATGTAGTCTCTTTACCCCTTAAGTGTCTAACACGCTCCTCTTCAAATCTATTCCAATAGCTATTATCCTTCTTGAGATCGTTAAGTTCTCGGAAAGGGTAGAACATCATGAGTGCCATCTTTGCATAGTTTTCTCTCTTGTCTTCAACAACATCACTCGGCAGATCATTATCAAGCTCCAAGTCTTTGAGTAGACAAAGCTTGCCTTTTGGCAGAGATACCACGGCCACAGCAGGCAACTTCAACTTTTCAAGGTATGCAAACTCTTGACCGGGATGACCTTCAATAAACCTATATCTTTCACTCTCTTCTGTGCCTGGAGCGATGATGTCCTGCTTATTGGCATCCATATCTTTAAAGCTGTAGCATTGCTTTTCATACATCTCTGTAAACTCATATGCACATTTTTTCTCAAGCCGCTTTGGACGATATACGTAGTCATTTGAGCTTGAATCAGGCCACTGTAACACAGTTCCGTCTGCTTTTGACTTATTTGTTCGTCTTAGTGTAAAGTTCACATCCTCGTTATCCAAAATACCTTCGAACTGAGAGATAAGTAAATGCTTCGGCTTATGCGAGGCACTAAATCTTGACCCCCCGTGTTGCCCAAGATAGTGGGCCATTGGCGAGCTCACAACATCACGAGATGTACTAGCAGTAATAGCTGACAACATCATGCTCAAACCTTGGATATAATCGCTTGGTTCATCATCTACAACACGATTTGACTCTCTTTCCATCTGAAGACGCCTCAGCCTTCGTATGAGCTTTTTCAAAATACGCTCCTTCTTCTCACTGTCTTCCTTCTGAGTAGACTTCGAGCCATACAGTGTAAGATAGTATGTATTACTAGCATCACCAATGATGACATTTGAATTACAGTTGAATATAGTACTGATTTCTTTGTTGTGTGTATTAAGATACTGGCATCCAAGTGGACGCTTCGGCAATACCATCCAAGGAGCTGTCTTCTTCACACTACCATCAAGCAAGTACCATTCAAGCATCTTTATATCTTCTCCATCGAGTCTTGTATCTTCATGAATGCAAGTACTTGTGCAAGCAGCTTGTGGAAAAGATCCAGAAGTACACTCTTCGCCCTTTTTGAAGCATCTCGGGCCATGTAATGCATAATGCTCATTATCACCTGAGATCTGAAGAATTCTTCTTACATCTTCATTGCCCCAGAACGGATCATCTTCACAGCAATCACTCATCATATCATATGATGTACGATACATTGCAATATCATGCCGCTCTTTTGAGAGGGGGAAGGTAAGATTCTCATCTTTTAGGGCATTCTGATGCCATTCGTTTAGTGCTAAGTTGATAATGTCCTGTGTGGACACCTTTTCATGGCATTCATTGCACTCCATCACATTCCCATTGATATCATGACAGAGAACCTTGTGCCTTGCATCTCGGAGAACTTGGGGGTTACACTCTTTGAACACCTCTCCAACTTTACCTCTAGCTCCACACTTGTGTTCGACTACCCACTCATTGTTGGTATATGATGAACTCAATACCTTATCAACACTTTCACAAAAGTCAGCTCTAGCCTTGTTTCGCTTGGCTTCGTCATCATTGAATAACTCATCTCTCATCTTGGCAAGTCTCTTTGACCAAAGCAACAAATGTGCATGCAAAGTCTTACGTGCTTGTTCTTCTACTGTCATACCCCACGCATCTAACTCTCCAAAGATGCCATCTTCTGTTCCCCTCTGCTCTTTCAAATTCCAACCTAGAAGGACCTCTAATACAATCTGCATCACACCGTCAAAGTACAATGAACATGCTCCTGGATATTCTAATCGGGTATCTTTACGCAATGTGAAGTCAGCTATACATTGATCCTCTGTAGAATCAAGCGAAGGCATCTTATGCTTTAAGTAATATAGAGTAGATGATGTGAGCTACGAGATACGACACTGGACATTTTTTAAGACATATAAGACATATCTTGTGTCACTCTTACCTCCTTACCGGCTAATGCAATAACTCTTACTGAAAAGCTGGCTAAATCATTTGGGGTGACAGTTAACATGACGGCATTCAATCCTTGACGATCACCAAGAGCAAAGTAAACACGTCGCCAGTGTGCTGCAGCCTCCGAAGTATGACCCATTGCCTTACATGATGCTGATACCGATGATAGAAGTTGATTTACTGTAGAGTTAGTGTCAGCCCCAGATATAACATCTTCGAGATCTTTTGTTGTTAACCGAGATATCTTTTCAGCAAGAGGTACTCCATCAATATTTGCTCGACATTTCACTTTGCCTGAAGTGTATGATAGTCGACGATCAAGCATATGATTAGCAAGCAAACAAAAGTCACCTTTCATGAATTGATTAAGTGAGAGACGGCCATAATGCGCAAGAGACTTCTCTATAGATACGTGAGTTCGACGAGGCATTTCTGGGCCTCCAAGACCCCAAGGAAAGGCTGTTGGTATAATATCTTCAAGCCTGAGGTCTCGTCCACCCTTGTAATCTCCGCCGTGTACAAGAAGTGTGGGTGGTGTCCTTTCTAATAAAGACTTTGTAAACTCGGCTTGTGTAGCATGGACGCCTGTATTCTGTGAAGGAGCATATGCACTTGAAAAGTGGTATGTTCCGTCATCAAACTTTTCCTCAACTTCTCTATTTACTTCTTTGTCCTCTTCAACTTCGTCATCAATCTTTGGTGACGGACAATCTGACTCTGAAGGCTTTATGAAACCTTCAAATCCCTTATGGCCAGATTCATCCAGTAAATCAGTAACCAACGTTGTATCTACCTCCGTCTTCTTGCGTACTATCGTTTTTTGACTTGGGGTGAACCTTCCTCCTAGCACAATATGTATATGAGGATTTGCACCTAATACTTGTTGCCTGTTCAACACTGCTCCTACCAGTGTCTGATCTACCTCATAAAATACATAGTGCCCTTGTATTGATTGCTGTGCCCCAGCAAAGTATGCAAATGTATACCCATATGCTCGAGTAGGTGCTAGCATTGCACGCACAATATCTGTGATCTTGTTTTTGTCAACTACCACTTTTCTTTTTGTACCATCCTTATCACGAATCTCGATTACTCCTGGTATCTGGCCGATGACATACCCATTAGCTATAGCAAACTTCGGCGGTGACTTGTTTCTGAAGCTCTTCTTGATACTCTTATGACACGATTGACATGCCTCGTATGTGTCTATACCATTCTCAGTAGTATGCCGTGATCGACGGGAAAGGAGCAGACCTTCCATACCGTCAACTGTATATTGTTTGACTAACTCAGATTCTTGAAGAAGCTCGCTATACCCTTCTTTGGTATAGTAGTCGTTGTAACTCTTAAGTCCAATTCTATGATCGTTCTTAAATAGATCATCCTTTGTCAAATAGCAAATCTTTTCCGTGCCGATGATATGACAATCGCATACAATGCATATGTTGGCTTGGAAGAATCCTTTCTTACCCGGACAAGCCATTCGATTTGCAAGTCGTGTCGCCTCTAATATCCTCTCTTCTCTACTCCTTGGCTGATCATTACTACTTTCGACTTCTCTTTCTTTATTGTATCTAATACTACGATCAAATTTGCCCATCTTTTGTCTAACTATCTCATGCAATCGTGTGTACTTCTCGATGTCTTGGAGAATGATCGACGGAACACCACTTGCCAATAAAACCGATCTCATTAATGTCTTTGGAACTCTACTTGCTTTATACCTCGAGTTATGATGAAGATCATATGCTGCTCGATCAGTTTCTTCATCGTATGCACAGCTAGTGCACGTAATTAATTCGTCTGGATCGCTTAAGCTCTTCAAATGCTTGATCTTATCGATATCATCTTTGTTTCGTGCCACAATCAACACCCCACACATATCACATGGTACGCTATACTCCATATCCGTATCATCTTGCCCGACATTAACTTGTGACGATACTGAAGATACTTTCTTATCCGAGTCTTCCATCTCAATATCTGGGAGTATCTCTTTCTCTTCTACCTCCATAGGTGATGCTCTGGGCTCATTCTCTTCTAATTCAAGTGGTGATGATACCAATGATGTCCCTACTACTGCTGCCGTGGTCACTAAAGCTGGTTGGACAAAGCCTATGTCATCCGCAGACGAATTTGTGGCGGCATCAACAACTGGGAGATTCATGATGAACACAACAAAGAGTAGAAGCATCTTCATTTGGCGTTGTGAAGGCCTCTTAACAGTTATGTTGGCGTGTGATATATGGCACATGTGTAGTATGATGCTTGTAGTTGCAGCAAACAGTACATATGTGATACCATATGAAATGCATATGATACATTGCAATATGCAAAAAAGTATGAGACGATTGAAGCAAAGAGCTTGTAACCATGGTTGAGGACGATATACTTGTATGCATTGTAGATCATGATGTATCGTTTGGTTGTGCCAATCAGTAGCAGTAGTTGTTGTTGTATCATCTTTGCAATGACAATGTCGACGTCGACGTTGTTGATGATATCGATGACGGTGGCGTCGGGAATTGCAATAGCCCATTGATAAACTATCCTTGCAATGTGTGTATAGAGAAAGAGATATAAAAAGCTGTATGAGTAGAACATAGAGTAACGACAACGATAGATTGTGCAAGAGCTAAGAGGACGATACACTAATGGCCGTCAAAGTCAAAGTCAATAAAAAAAATAGTACTTTCACTTATCTTTTTTGTTCTCCTTTTTTGTGATGATAATATCGTATGATAAAAATGATATCGTATGGGTATGATAGAGAGATAAACAAACTTTTTATGAGTCGAAGCACATATAGAGATGATGGTGAATTTGATTATAGGGGTTTTACACTAGGCTGTGAAAAAGTCCTACTTCTCAAGAGATTGTGTCCGAGGTATCTTATTGTTGGAGGTATCTTATTGTTCTCTTACCTCTCCTTACTTAGTCCTCGTGACAAATGACCTAAGTTGCCGCAGTATATGTAAGATGATGTTAGTATATAGAGACTACTGTAAACTTTTTATGAGCAGACTTTGAGCTCAACTGGGTGTCGGGTGTCAAATCACTCCAATGGTATGATTTGACACCCCAAAAAAGATGGAATTAGGGAAAGAATGAGTTGTCTGATGTATCTTTACGTACCTCATGAGCTTGGTGGCAGTAGTACAGCGAACAAATACATTATCTCTCTCACACTCACCTCTTGTCTCGTATCGTCTTGGTGAAGATTAAAAATCCAGATCCCCTTTCATGAGAGGAGGTCAAGATTGTAGACCAGTCGGCTCTACATAGAATTTATGAGACAACAAAAATGAAGGCAGTATCCACTTGGGAGGATAGCACCAAACGGTGCTTTCTCCCCATTCGCAGAAGATAGAATGTATCTTGCCCTTCTGTAATGCCCAGCCCCCACGTACATAATCTAAGTAGTGATTAAAAGTTTCTAAAGTGTAAGTTTCTAAGCATGAAACTTTCCATAAATTTAGTACTAAACTTCTGACCCCTGTTTAAAATCTAGAAACTTTTAAACCAAAGTACCCAATATCTGTACATTACTTAGTTATTTGGGTACAAAATTCATATATATGGATGTATATATCCGTATATGTCCAGTATATATCCACACCTATGAAACTTTTGAAAGAGAAGTTTATGAAGTTTACCCCCGA
>Ga0214480_100256_pt1 | contig 26663 bp, 18 predicted proteins | sample M1_20Mar14CPVII9_3_FD_165042 | JGI IMG/M metagenome (GOLD analysis project Ga0214480, IMG submission 165042) | Marine eukaryotic communities from Monterey Bay, California, United States - M1_20Mar14CPVII9sort6BwellE17 | ecosystem: Environmental > Aquatic > Marine > Unclassified | place: USA... | reverse complement strand
GAACAAAGTTGTTAGAGGGTATTTACCTCTCCAACAGAGGAGAAACTAAAAGTCTCTTCCTTGAAAGCCTCTTAACAGGAGACTCTAGTGATGAAACAGTGTGACATGACACAGCCTGATATCATCGTTTTTGTATTATGAATAGTAACATATATCTTGAGATAGGGATGAGAGCGGCGCATTAAATTGCTTTGCTCTAGATTTGAGGAGGGAGTATATTTACTCCCCTCTTGTCAGCTCCTCACTGGCAACAGAGAGTAGCCCGTTCAAGGATGGACTACTGGGGACTTTTTGTTCCTTAAGAGGAGACATCGTGGGTGTTGTTGCTGCTGTTGTAGCAGATGAGTCGGAGCTATGCCCCTCTGATGACGAGGACACGACCCTATTCTTATCCCCACTCAGATTTGTTGGTATCGAGGGCAAACCTGGTTTCGACTCCAAATCAACGAACGTTCCTTCTTTCACGGGAGACATAAGAACGTATCTTGGAGAGATGATGGAGTGATGCACACGCGGTGATTCCAAATAATGGGGAGAAGAGGAACAGTCGCCACCACTCGCAACGACTAGAGCTGCCTCGGCGGATCGTCGGACGACTAAACGGCTCTGCCTCTCTAATGATTGAGCTAGAGCATCAGTATCCAACGTCATGGACACACCCGTTAAAGTCTCTTCTCCCTTGGTGCCGGATCCCACCTTATTAGTAAAGGTACCTTGGATATAACCTGGTGCTTGAAGCTTGACACCGTTATACCGAACACCGTCATTAGATGTCATTGAGATGGTAGCCTCAAACATGAGCTTGTGAGTAACCTTGTATTCGTCGAGATTATCTTGGGGAGTCTTCTCTTCATTCTTTGACTTTTTGGATGAAGGCTGCTCTGCATCTGGTAAATCCAATGGTATGTTGTCAATATTCTCACTCTTATTGGATAATACACGAAATGAAGTCTTGATATTCACCACAGAAACCTCCTCGGATGATTTAACAATTGCATCAATAATTTGCATCTCCCTACTATTCAACAATTCCTCATTTCCAGTATCATCTGCATATTCTCCATACCTAATCTCCTTTTTGCCATCCCTGCCTACACCCCCCATTTGAGAATCATTTGACAAGCCCATCTTTTGTGCATCTATTCTCTTTTGCTCTTTTAAGGCAAGAACATTTGCTAAACTCTTAATCCACACCTTGGCCCTCCAAACCAATGCAGCACCGAACGATTCGAGTACATTATGCGCCATGGATTCACTACAATCTTTGATCATATCCTTATCCTGAACACACTTTGTACGGCTTAGAAGTTGTGATGGTGGTGCGGAAGAGTCGCCCTCCTCCATATCACAATCACCGTCTGCTTTAGATGAGTCTATTTTACTAGACACCTCCATCTTCTCGGTACCATCGGGGGCAGCCGATACTGCATTACCAGTATCACAATCATCATCAGGTTGAAGTGACAATGACGGGAACGTGAAAGAAAAATTACCCATATCCATATCCGTCGGACGTTTTTCACCTCGTATCTTCCTCTTTTCACATCGGGTATCTTTCACATCCGATAATAATTCATCGGCTTGTTCACCCATTAATAAACTCATGAGTAGCATTGCCTCATCTTTAACCTCTTGATTCTGATCATCTGTTGTGTCATTGTTAACACAAGTGCCCAATTTACTTGCAAAGGATACAAGGGCAAGGAAATCCTCTGATATTGTGGTAGGACCGCCGCCGCTGGGAAAGGGCGCATTGCCGCCTTCCATGGTGGCATCCGCTAGCGAATTGGCCATTGTAGTGATGGATAGGAACGTTATTTATTGCCTACCAATGCTATTACAGAATTTCAAGTTCAAGCAACTCAAAAATCTAACTTTGTTAATAAACCGCTTTCTTTGGCGAGTGACCGGTCGAGTTGCAAACAAATTGCAATCATAAAATCTTGACTGAATAGATAGCTAGTGCTCACAACCACTGGCGTCGGGCGGATTTATATAATATCATTTTAACAACAACAATGGCGGTACTCTTAATGATGGCTGTTTGGTCAGCTACAGCCGCGATCTTTCTTAATGTACAATTTGTCACTTCCTTTTCACAGTTAAATTTGATGCCATCAAGTAGAAATTGTATACAACCAACATCAACTTTCAGTACTACTAGCACATCATTATATCTCAGTTCATCAGATATCCAAGCAAAGCTTCAGGAACAAATGGCAAAGTTACAAGATCGTGATCGAAGTTCTAAAGAAATATCATCTGATGTGAGTAATATAGACATGTGATTTGTGATGTGCGCATAAACTGTGATGTGTGTTTGTTGGTCAGTCAGTAGCTATTGGTTTGCAATCCTCTCACACATCATCTTATCATATTTCGTACAATACACAATATATACATTTATTGAATACAATACAATATATAATATAATAGGATTTGGACGTAGTATATGAAGATGAACACATTGCAGTAATCAACAAACCATCAGGAGTACTCACAGTTCCAGGGAAAGAGGATAATCCATCAATTAATAAGGCAGTATTTGATCGTTTCGGTTGTGAATCAAACCGTATGGATAAGATGGTTGTACACCGATTAGGTATGGATACTTCTGGACTTGTCGTTTTTGCTCGAACAAATTCGGCATTGAGAGAATTGAATACTTTATTCCGCACACGCAAAGTTACTAGAAAGTATGAGGCCTTGGTATGTGGTCACATCGGCGAGGATAGTGGATCGATTGCTTTACCATTAATGCGAGATTATGAATATCCTCCATACATGAGGGTATCAACAGATGAACATCAGAGTGCCTTGATCGGATTAGACTCGGATGAGGTGGGGAAGAAGATGCTTGAAAGTCCCAAGGATAGTTTGACAGAGTTTGAAGTAATTTCGAGGGAGGAGTTAGATGGAAATGATGTAACAAAGGTATCATTAACAAGTGTATCAGGTAGAACACATCAATTAAATGTACATTGTGCAGCAATTGGACATCCAATCGTAGGCGATTCAGTGTATGGTTTTGGAGGGTCGGCGGCCGCCAACGGAGGTTTAAACGAAGATGATTTGCCAGCAGATAAGGCAAGTTCTGAGCTACAAAGTGCAATTGCAAGTGCCTGTGGAGATAAGCCCATGTGTGTACACGCAAAGTCAATCAGTTTTGAACATCCTATTACACGGGATAAGCTATCGTTTGAATGTGATGCACCATTTTAGATTCACGTGTGGGTTGTATAAAGGTAATAGAAAGAGATGGGATGTTATTTGTGAAGGTGAAATAGAGGAGCTATGTATGTATCTAAGTGTACTTAAGACTACTATGCTACAACACTGTTAAGACTACTACAAACAACCCTGTCTTCCTTTGTGTTCTTCTATACACTTTGAATTACTTAATCTAATAGTCACCATCATCATCCATATCCTCATCCCCATAATTAATCAATCCTGGCTCTGCACTGTCACCACCGGATTGATCTGCCGCCGTCGGACCACCAGGAGGCATTAGCTTTGCTTCTAGCTGTGCCAATCCTGGTACAAGCCTCGAGTTCGATTGTACAGGTCGTCCCATCATGGCCTGCATCATCTGGCTGTATCCCTCACGTTGAGATTTAAACATACCACATGCTGTCTGACCATTGGTAGTAACAGCACTCTTGTCTGCATTGGCAGCAAGTAAAATATCAATGACTGGTTGTGCCGAGGAATAACCCTGATTGGTCGATCTACCAGCGGCAGCCACTGCAGCCATCATCAGAGGAGTGGTGTTGTTAACATCTCTAGATTCAATAGTAGATGGGTCCATGTCAATGATGCACTGAACGATGGTCGGATCGTTTAATGCACAAGCTGCATGTAGGGCATGTGACCTTGACAGTGATCCACCTTCTTGTACTAGACGAGAACATTCTTCAATATACTCATCTGACCTCGCTCGGTCTATAACATTTCCACTACTATATGTATAGTCATTGCATTTCTTTTCAGTAAGCTGTAAGATCGCATCATCCTTTCCAGTTGGTGGCCGAACATCAGGAGGACCGACATAAAACTCGACACTAGAAGCAGTGACATGAGATGAAAGAGGACTCTCCCAGTGGTCACGAGCAGCTACAAGAATCTTTTTGCTGGCATACCCTCCCATACTTGCTACAGCTACATCCTGATAGAAACCATTACGAATGAACTGGTTAGCATCAAGACGTGCATATCTCTCCAATCGCCGCTCCTTCTCCTCTTTGATTCGAAGTGATTCTTCTGTTTCTGGGGCAGGATCCTCTCCCCTACTCCTGGCTTCTCTTTCCCGATTGGCTTCACTTTCTTCCTCAGCTTTGATTCTATCCCTAACTTCTTGCGTCATACCTTCATACGGATCAAGTATATAAATACACGATGATATACTTTGCAAATTTGGATGATGGAGAAGTTGTCGAATAGCATATGCCCCAACATCCGACGCACCTTCTTGCTTGAAGTGATCATCAATCTGTATCTCTTTAATGTACATAAAATCATACTCATCATCATCTCCACCATCTCTCAATGATACCAGCTTTGTCCTCCCAAGACGGGGCTCAAAGAGAGAAACTCCAATATATTGTAGCTCTTGGCTATATCCGTCCATTGCCGATAGAAACATTCTTTCGGGTATTCGCTGCCGTTTAACAACTATACCACTGATCGTACCTGCATGTTGATCTGATGTTTGGTGTGTGAGAAATGAGTATAAGAAGTGTACATATTATAAAGATATGAGCAAAATGTCATTATATACTCACTTTTAACCCGTATATCGGCAGACATCTCTGTAAACGCATTATACTCCCCATCCTCATCTAACCTGAGAGTTAATATAAGTGTGATATCTTCGTTTGTTACGCTCATGTTGTGCTTGTGTGTATGATTGATATGGTATCGTCTTCTTGATATTGAAAGATTTTTTATGAGAGAGTAATTTAGTGAAATATCTAATAGACCTCCAAGTAAGACACTACAAGATTATTAAGCCTATTGCAATGCAAGAGCAACTATATCACGACGATACTGAGCCTACTGTTGAAGTATGTTCGATGATGTAATATCAATAAGAGACAAGATATCGTATAGTATATTAGCTTCCTTCACTTCACATAGATCACAACACTAAACTAACTTTGGCTAGGATACCGTTAGTTATTTTTTTATCACTCCTACAAGCTGTATCGTAACTCAGTCTATTTTTTTTTGTTGGTGCACCATGTTAAGACGGCTCCTATCAGTTCAAATTAGAGAATAGTACCACGGCCATTGCAATTTGTGCTCTGCATATATATCGCAGTAACCTCCTTGATTGTATTTATCGGTCGTTACATATTCTTCGCGATATCGATTAATCTTTTTCCTACCAAAAAAAAAGTACAAGGTGCACCTTCAATACATTGTACTTCAAACATACTTAAACATAATGATGCCATCTAAATCAACATCATCTACTACATCACGCCGTAGTAATAGAGATGATATAGTCGATACCCTAAAAAATATCGATCCACATAAACTAGATATATTAGAACATCGTATCCGCGGTAATCAAGAAGGAGGCATTGAATCTCACAGCTTCACGCCACCACGGTCAATTATTTCACCTGCCATAACATCTGGTGGGTATGCTGGCGGCAGGCACAGAAGAAGTGGCAGTGTTAGTAATTTAACAACCGCAACAAGTGACGGTGAGGGTAATAAGATTGGTGGATTGTTGAGTGGTGATGATAAATCAAATTTAAATGCGGTTACGTTTGAGGAGCATGCTGCCTCAAATGCTAGTTGTCAGACGGTACAGCATGCCAATAGTACCAAAAAGAGAAAACAGCAGGATAATAATAGTAAACTAACAGTGGCAGCAGGTAGTGGTAAGAAGGAGGGTAAAAAGAAGAGCACTCCGTCAAAGCGGAAAGTTTCTGCTATTGGCCAGTTAACAGCTGCCAATAATAATAAGATTGGTAATGCTAGTAAATCCAAGAAGAAGGGTAAAACAGAGACTATCACAAAAGCAACAGCTAACGGAAAGAGTAGTAGCGGTGGTGGACAAAAGAAGAGGAGAGTTAAAAAGAGTGCCGCTGGAGAGGACACATCTTCCAAATCAGCAATTGAAACTGGTAATAGTAGATCTGCCAATTCTCGTAGTGGTGCACCGTCTTCCAAATCACAAAAGCAATCCTCATCTGCTAATTCTACATCTGCGGCAGCATCAGCTACAACAGGAACAGCGGAGGAATCACGAGATACACTCTATTCATACTTTGGTAATGCATCTAATCCTGCCGTCGCTTTAGGTAGTAGCGGTTCAAATCATTCTCGATCTTGTTCATCTCCACCTGCATTACAAAGTAAGAAGGAAAAGACGGGGAATCAAAGGACATTACATTCATTTTTGGGTATTAGTAGTAAGAAGAAACAACAGCAGCAGGATGTTAATGAAGATGACGGAGATAAGAAACTTGGGGAGAAAGTTACAGCGAAAGAAGGCAGTGGTGAGAAAGATGAAACAACCTCCCGAAAGCCAGCTACCAAGAAGAAGAGGGCATCACTCAAAAGTACAACACCTATTGCAGACACTACTGCAACCACTAACTCAGATCAATCATCTGAAATTAAACAATTGCACAATCAACTGTCCACCCTCCAGAAGCAATTACAAGATGCCAAAGCACGGAATGATTCAATTAAGAACAATCAAACTTTACTATCCACCAACTTACAACGTCAACTCAAGAATCAAAAGGTTGAATTAGAAAAGGTACGGAATGATTCCGATACTAAAATGACTAAAGCAATGGAGGTTATGGAAAAATTAGTTCGAGATGAGAGTATACGTGAATCGAATGAATTACGTCAAAAGCTCGCCAGTGACGGGGCACGATTGGGTCGATTGGTATCATCACGTATATCAAGTGGTAATGGTATGAGATCACAAATTATTGAAAGTTGGGAGGATGGTAGTGCACCCACGGCAATCAAGATGAAGAGGGAGGAATTACGTGTTAAGAGGGATGAGTTGGAACGACGTAAGGATGAGTTGAGACGAGGTGTATATCTACCGCAGGAAAGTACTACTGACAACGACAATGGTGATGATAGTGAGGATGATACTCTTGATGGTAATGATGACAGTCTTACAGAATCAAGGGAAAGTACAAACAACGAGTCAAACAGTAATAATGATAATGCCAATGTAGACTCATCCGAGTTTATGATGAATGACTTGGATCGATTGGAGGCACATGAAACGGTCAGAGTGCGCCTTGACGAGGTGAGGAAGGAGGAAGCAGAGCTTGATCGTCAAGAACGAGCATTAAATATTGAAAAACGAGGACATCTCAGATCATTAAAGTTGGTAGCAAATGAAGACTCTTCAAAGTGGAGGAATGAACGTAAGTTACATGAACGATATGTCTTAATGAATCTATTAGGTAAGGGTGGCTTCTCGGAGGTGTGGCGTGCCTTTGACCTTGAGGATATGCGCAATGTTGCTGTTAAAATTCACCAAGTTGAATCATCTTGGTCGGATAGTAAGAAGGAGAACTATACTAAGCATGTAGCTCGGGAGTTTGAAATTCACCAAGTGGTTCGTCATCCGAGAATTGTGAGTCTATTTGATGTCTTTGAAATTGATGATGATACCTTTGCAACCGTGTTGGAGTGCTGCAAGGGTACAGATTTGGATACGACACTCAAGGATAGAGGACGATTACCAGAACGAGATGCACGAGCTATTTTGATGCAAATCCTAAGTGGTATGAGATATTTAAGTACCCCATCGACTGATGGCGAGCGTCAGGGTATTATTCACTATGACTTGAAGCCTGGGAACATATTGTTTGATGAGAAAGGCAATGCCAAGATTACTGATTTTGGTTTGAGTAAGATTGTGGATGACAATGAAGACGGTGATAGTATGGAGTTAACTAGTCAAGGAGCTGGCACCTATTGGTATTTACCACCAGAATGTTTCTTGACAGAACAAGATGTGAGGATTAGTAACAAAGTTGATGTTTGGTCGATCGGGGTAATCTACTTCCAAATGCTCTACGGTCGACGACCATTCGGTGACGGGCAATCACAAGATCACATTCTTCGTCATCAAACAATGTTACAGGCTACTGAAGTTAACTTCCCATCAAAGCCATCCATCACTGATCAAGGGAAGGCATTTATTCGACATTGTCTCACATATGAACAGATGGATAGACCCACCGTTGGTGAGGTTTGTGAACATGAATACCTGAAACTGACAAGCCTGTAAGAATAGTACGAGGTGTTATATTGATGACCGTTAGCTATTTAATGGTCTATAAGTCATGTGCAGCCCTTTACTAGAATAACTATTTTAACTAGATTATATGCATCATCGAATCTACCTCTTCTACCTCTCTTCCTCAATAATCTAAGATTACGCCATACCGCGAATTACACGCATAAGCGTCTGTAATTGTCGACGAAACTGAGGTTCACAATTGGCTAACTTGCTGTTAATATTCACCAAGAGTTGCTGAACAACACTGGCAACATGACGTTGAATATTCGTATTCGAAGGATCAATTGTAACAGCAATCTCCTGCAACCAAGTCAAGATTGTTTTGATATCTTCCGCATCAGTGGCAGTAACTAATACGGCGCCGAGCTGTTGCAACAAACAAATGAGGATGGGTTGACTAATAATAGTTGATTCTTCACCATTGAATACTGCGGCAGCATCAGACTGCTGACATGCAAATAGTACAATCTCACCATCAGAGGCGGATACCGCCTTGGTGAATGCCTCCTCATACCGCTGAGCTTGACACAGGGCAGTGATTTCATTACGCACTCCCATTGGTTGAGGTGCAGGCGGCTGCTGTCCGGGGCTACCACCATTTTGAGTGGCAGCATTATGGGCATTAACATCACCACGTAAATGTTTCACTTCGGCAGATAAAGATTGAATTGCCTCGCCCATCTTCATCATTTGCTTTGACATTTGTTGCATCGTGGGTACTGAGGCATTTTGATGATTCACAGACATTTGGGCAAGTCCCTTCTCTAACGAGGTAGATGTTTGTTGGAACATTTCACGCGTTGCAGCCTCGTACGCTGGGATCATAACTTCTCTCATGGTTTCATGCAAGGAAGATACAATCGCAGGCTGCATACTATCAACAGCCTCCTTGGCTGCTAGCGCTGCACTCTCCTTCATGTGCTTTTCCAAAGCCTTGCCTAGTCCCCCCTTGGTAATACCCCGCTGCACACCCTGTTCAATTGCCTTGTCAACATCCTTACCGGATGTCTTCATGGCTGAAGCAACCTCGGTAGAAATTACCTTTCGTAATGAAGCAAGGAGTTGTGTTTCATGTGATTTCATCTGAGCAGCAACAACACGGTTGACAGTGGCTTCAATAGCACTGATATCAACGTTTGATGATACTGCGGCATTATCTAAAGTAGATGGGGTATCATCTTTAGGCTTCAACAAGATCTTCATTGGCTGAGGAGCTGGGTCGTTGGCTTTGGAAGTAGCTGGTGCCGTCTTCTTAATACCATCGTCTTTGTTCTTCTTCTTGTTTGATTTCTTGACAGCCTTGAGACGATCAGGGAGATTCTCTTGCGTCTTCTTGGAGGTAGTAGGCTCTGGCACATCATCACTAGCACCACTTTCACTCAAGAGTTGCATTGGCGACAATAACACCGTATTGTTAGGGGCGGCAACAGGAGCGGTAGGAGGAGTAGGAGGGGTCGGCACAAGAGACAATGGATCAGTAGCTTTCTCAGCACTGGTAGGTGGTGGAGGAGGAGGTAGTATCGATTCAAATCCAGGAGGAAGGGGGGATACTGCCGGTGATGACTTGACAATATTCTTCTTTTCTGGTTTTGATTCTTCGCTTGGCTTGTCATCCTCTTCTTCGGCAGCAGGTGCCCCTCCAGAGAACGGCTTGGCAATTGCACCTAGCCAGTTGGAAAAGGCATTTGGTTTACTCTTACTGGTAGCAGTTGGCACAGCCTCCTCTTCTTCTCCTTCGCCATCATCATCCTCGCTCTCGTTAGTCGAATACTCAACAGGTTCATCCATTTCATAATCATCTTCAAATTCTTCATTGGCACCGTCCTCCTCGTCGTCGTCACTAATGACATCACCATCATACGGCAAGTTCAACAAGGTAACACCATCCGCCAATTCAACAGGACCACCAATAATAATCTCTTCGTCATCATCATCCGGAGGGGGGCACATATCAGCACTTAATGTTAACATCTGTACAGCCTTACTTTGGATACAACATAAATCAACATCCCGTTCTTCCTTTAATGATGCTGGCTTTGAGGTATCATTAGCAGGGGTGATGGGTGCAACACAGAATGAATAAATGGGATGCACTACATTCAATGTTGATACATAGTCAAATCCCTTCACGGTAACTACTGACGAACCATCATTATTATCGTCTTGTTTCCATTCAGTATCTAAATGTAATGCATGTAATATACCCGTTTTACGTTCTGCCAATAATAGGAATGATGATGGAACCGCATTAGCACTGCTACTGTCGTCTTCAGGTGGACGATATGGTGCTGGGCATAACTCCATTGAAATCAATGAAGATAACAATGATGCACCATCATTTTGTAATTGAAAGATACGCAACCTTGATGGTAAATTAACCTTCTTACTACCACTGGAAGTAAATGATGACCATAATGTAACAGTATGATTCATATTAGTACCGGTAATAAATGGAGGCGTAATTGCACTAATTGATGATGTTGAGTCTTCATATTGTGATAGGAATATAACACGTGTTACCTTCTTCTCTTCTTCCTCACTCTCTTCACCAGATATTGCAGTATTAACACTGGCAACACAGGAGATACTAACATCAGTATCATCCTCTCCCATAACCTGACGTTCATTAATATCCCATAATCGGATATATCCATCATCATGCCCAGTCAAAGCAAACTTGGCATTATTATTGGATATTGTTATATCATTTGCGCCCAACAATCCGCTATTGTTTGAATCTTCGCTTGACATAATGAAGGGGGTTAATCCACGTGATGATAAAGATTTCTTCTTCTTCTCTAAATTTTCCTCATTATCCCCCGAAGAAGTAGAAGAAGCGATGGCATTGCATACCATGTGACTATCACTTTCATGTCGCTGTGTTGTTAATCGGGTAGTTTCCACAAGTGTTGCTACAATCCTGCCATCTTCATTACCATCCATCTCACTCTTCTCATGAATACTATTCATACCATTGGCAGTACTACGATGTAAGACAATAAATCGATTAGGATTAAAAGGATGCCATACCAATCGTGTAATTTCATTACCGTATGAAATTTGCAATAACTTATCAGCATTTAAACCAGTACTTGATGATGAAGAGATACGCCATATTAATATACTAGAAGTAGCATCACCATATCCACCAATTGTTGCTAATACGTCTGATGCAGCGGCTGGTGGTAATTGTTGTTGAGAGTTTGTGTTATTAGTAGTTGAGGTAGAATTTGAACTATTGTGTAAATCACTCAACTCATTCCATAATCCATTCACACCCACTCCTTCCCCTCCACTGCCACCACCAACAACACTATGAATATTACCACTACCAAAGAAAGTAGCATCAATAATACGTGTTCCTTCATTATGTCCCCTTAATAATGTTTTAGTACCATTTAATCGATGTATGACACGTACTAAACCCTTTTTAACGGCGTAGGCAATGTAGGTTGAATTAATTGCTAGTAAATGTCCTGCCGTTGGTATACCCTCTGATGCAGAAAGTGACTTTTTAGCAGATTCATTACCAATACCATCGTTGGGTGTGGAACTAAAGTGTGCTATTGGTGCAGTACGGAGTGAGGTTGTGGTTGATGAGGAGTTGTGATTGTAGAGTGCACCACTGCCGATTGATGAGGGTGGTAATTTTGTTGTAGATGACATTGTGGTTTGTATTAGGATGTATTGCTGGGTATTTAGGGGAATTGGAGTCTTCTAATAGCGGCGTATTTGACAACACTAGTTATAGCACCTCTAGTAATTGTCAGCGTTGATTTGAGTTGGATTAATGGATTTGCAATGGTCTGTCCGTCGAAAAGGAGAGGGGAGAGAAAGTGATGGAAGAGGCGACAACTTTAGGAACCTCTTTAGACCTCCTAGAGATATTCGATATGCAAAACAACACACTGTTTGCCTAGGCTAATAAAGGTGTGTATTAGAAACATAAGAGTGTATATCGGCTTATATTGAAGGCTAGGAGGGTATCGTGGTTCACAAAAGAGTTTCTAATGCACGTTAAGATCCCGATGCGTAGTTCATAGTGGTCTTTGACAATAAAATAGAGTATTACTATCTTATTTGTTTGGGTAGTGCATTGGTATCATAACCCAACTCTTTTTAAGCAGCTGAGATATAACTCAATGGTCCTACATATTCAATTCCAAACTTCTAACTTCATCTCTCCCCCCTCCCCACCCCCAAGAAGAACAATCTAAACTCACTCATACAAACAACTAAACCCCATTCTTCTTCTACTTAAATACTAAGATTCAAAGACAAACCCAAGTTACCCGGTCCAACACCATTAGTAAATCCATTAGGTCCCAACATCGGTGCATACTCATCAGGTACACAACTTAACTGAACATTAGCACGTCCCTGTTGATAACTCCCCTGTAAATTAAAATTCGTATCAGGTACCCTATAAGCAACACCAACATTCCAGGGCGAACTCTGTCCATACAATTGTTGTTGTAACTGTTGTATCATTTGTTGTTGATGTTGTAAGAATTGCATAGCGGTAGATTGTTGTTGTGAGGACTTTACTTGTGTTTCGGTTAATTTTTTAGTTGTTGAGGCAAAGTCTGACATGATGGATTGTAATGCGGACCGTTCGGAATCATATGTCCAAGAGGAAGATTGACGTGTGGCAGATTCCGCGGCACGTAGGAATTGTGCATCAGCGGCAAGCATGGCCTCATAGTCGGATGAGTCGGATGCCTTGGCAGCTGATTTGTAGGATGTTAATGCCTCCTCACGTAGTAATGATAATTGACGTAGGTATAATACCTGTAGTGGAGCATCTAAACTTGATTCAAGTTCTTCAAGTTTGCGTGTGTAGGCAGATTTGGCAGAAGAACCGTCCTCATCGGAGGGTGCTGACTTTGCAAATTCTTCAATTGCGGAGGTACATATTTCATCAGCTTTTGATCCAAAGTCTTCTATGGTTGAACCCTCATCGAATATCTTACGACGTGCCTCTTCAATCTATAATGATAATTATTATTGATGTGTTGTAATAATTATGGGATGTGATGTGCACATGATATGTGAGACATTTGTGTACAAGAGATGTACTGTCATGCAAACTTTGCAATATAAATATATCACATAGTCCAATACTTACCTTTCTTGAAGCCTTTTCAATAGCACTACACTTGGCAGATTCATACTTTGTTTCATATTCATTGGCACCTCCACGTATTGAGAGGATGAACGATGATGGAGTATTGTTGTTGATAACTCCGCCATTAACTCTATTGATACCGCCGCCGCGACGATTAGTCCATGCAGAAGCACTACCACTAAGGGTAGATATGGTTGCTAGAGAGAAGATGCAATTCCTCATGGTTTAATATATTGATGATATGCTAATAGTTGTTTTGGCGGCAGTGGAAGGGACAAAATATACCGGGTCGCAAGTCGCAGTCCACAAAATGGCTGTGTGTATCTTTTGAATTTTGAAAGATGAAAGATGTCAACAATCTACAGAGTTCTGATAGCATAACAGCTCATTAATCGGCAGCGGCAACCCCAGATACAGTAAAGCTCAGTATATATATAAACAATCGGCGTCGGCAGTAGGAGGCACATCCATCGGCAGTGGCATCGAAATTCCCTAATACCCACAAGAGGTGCACTTACTGCAAAAACGATCAGAACTGTATGATGAATTCAACAATATCAAAGATCTTGAACACTCTACTCCTAATCCAATCAATAGTATTGCAATGTGAATCATTCTCAGTATCAGAACAACGAGTCTTCGTAGGAACACCTACTAAAACAACTAATAGAATTGTCTCGGACTTGATGACATCTCAGCCGAATCTATTTACTTTATCACCGCATACACCAGTGGATGAGGCAATTGCAACACTATTGCAAGCTGGCGTATCTGGTGCACCGGTTGTTGAAAGGTTGAAGAATGTAGATTCTGATAGAGTTGATTGTCGTTTGGGTAAGTTTGTTGAAAAGTATGTTCTGTCGTTTCTTCATTCATATGTTCATTAACTTGCTCAATTTTTATATGCTCTATTGCAGTTGGGTTTGTAAGTTCATTTGACTTCTTACCACGTGAGGAAAGTGGTACATTAGTACAGCTGGGTGAAGTCGAGGACTCGGAGACAGCCCGTAGGATGTAAGTGTATGTTATGATTGTTGCTCAAATCTAAGTGAAAGTTTTGCTCACATCTTGTGACGAATTCTATATAGTTTGGGACAATGTGTGCAAGATGTCATGACCCGTGATCCTGTTACTGTTACTACGAATGATTTGATGAAAGTGGCCGCCGAGACCATGTGAGTTTGTTTCGTTTTTATATCTATTGTTGATATCTTCCTGTCGTATGTCTCTAACAGCACATCATGCTCTATTCGGTATCGTATCTTTTCTCAGGGCAAAGCATAGGTGAGTATAAGAACATTATATCTGTATGTTGTTTGTGTGTATATCTATAGCTAACTTTTTATGTTTGCATAGGTTACATGCACTTCCCGTAGTAGATGCAAACCAGGGAAATCTCGTAGGCATTATTACAGCAAAGGATGTAATGCGAGACGTTATTAGAACAGCCGCACATGCCTTACCATCGGAGAATTCATTCTCTCAATCGATGGCTGATTTCCCCGGAGACCTTGCTGCTTGAGATTAGTTTGTTAAAAACAATGAAAGTGATAGTGTGAACAGAGTTTAGGTCGAGGGCTGTCCGAGATTAGAAGGTTATTGCATATTTGAAAGACTGCAAGGATTTTTGATATGAACCCCTGCTGCAAGGTAATACCTAAATGTTAAGAGATTATTAGAGGAAACAGCACAACTTGCAACTATACTTATAACTTAGAAAATGTTGATGCATATCCAAGAAGTATGGGAGCAACCTGCTTCCTACTTCCCTTGCCATTTCCCTGTTTGAAGACACGAATGTGAGGAATCTCACTACTTGCTCCTTTGTCGACCACACACTCACTCCTCTCGGAGATCTCCAAAAATGCAGCATCTGGGTGATTCAGTAAGTAATCTGCAAACGAGTCTACAATCTTTGGATCGTTGCCAGTCAACAACAGCTCTCTGTTTGGCTTGCCATCCTGAAAGTTTAATGCCATTATACCAAACAAATCTACTCCACTTGATGTCATGTATGATGTCAAATCATCTATAAAGTTGTCCTTGACGAGAAGACTATCCATACTGAGAAGAACGGATGATAAACCGATTGATGATACCGATAGTGAGGATGACTGTTCGGGTACTATGAACCTCTTGTAATCAATTCTCAGGCAATCATTTACCGACAACACTGACCACAATTTAGGATCGTTCTTAGCATTACTTAATGTCTCAAACAAAGCTGTTCTATCAGGTTTGCAGTTACCATCGTCAATGTTAGGAAATATTTTCTTCATTATAGTTTCATCAACAAGTGAAGGAGGTGTAGTCTTGAGTTTGTCACAATATGTTGTCCAATCAGTATGTTGTAATAAAAGTTGTATTGCCTCTTCATCTCGTGCTGTGCCCTTTCCTGCTTCTGGTAGCATGTTCACACTATCTAATAGTATAACGCCTAGCAGTAAGAGACCAAGACTTGCATCAATTGGTCTATTATTCTGATTCTGGAATAATCTTTCTGTAATCAATGTACAAGTCGATGCAACAGTTGCTACTCCGTTCTCGTATGCAATTGAGCGTTTCTCTGCACCAACAACCTGTTCATGACTATTTTCATCTTCATGATGATCCACAATCTCAGTGACCATTGAAGATAGATGGGATAATGATGATCTAATACGATTGTGATCTACTAGTGTTAATGTTGCTTTGCTAGTTGTTGATAATGTTGATGGTAGTAGATGACGAGTAACCAAATCATCGTCAATATAAAGTAAATCATCATCTAAATTAGTAATACCAGCTAAATCAAGTAAGAGCATAACATCCCTTCTTAGTGATATATCTGCACGAGGTACACTAACAATTGGTAGAACTATCGTCTCTTCAATATCTTCATTCTTTAGATGTTGTTGCTGTTGGATATATGACAGGGCAAGTGCAGATATGATCGAATCAGCATCTCCTGCTTCATTACCCATTATTAAATGTACTTTTGAATCATTATCAATAGCATATCTAGCTGCATCGTTTGTATTGAGGTATGATATAAAGTTATCATTTGTATGTGATGAAGATGATAGAGACATTGCAGTTGTCGATAGTATACTTCGTATTGGCTGTTTCTTATATAAACTATTGAAACTATTAAATGCCGTCGTTAATCTCCTCCCTGTCGACGGTACCAATGATAAACCACACAACAAAGATGGTCTGTTAGATCGAAGTGATGATGTTTTAAAGATCGACCTCGAGATACCGCGTGAGAATGCGGTCGCCGTAGCCCACAGAATGATGATGATACTAATAGAGAACAGAAAGGCAAGTATAGGCGAGAGGCTCTGCTTTTGTCTACGACGCATCTGCATCATATCAATTCAACCCACATCCACTGGCAGAATGGCAAACTTGGCTAAACTCTCATAAAACGTCACATTTTTTCATGCCACCAATTGAAGAGTGGTATCCTACTTACTGCTAGAAACCGCTAAGTACGATAATTCAAACTCAAGCCAAACAAGTTGATAATAAGTATGTCGTCAATATCAACGCTATCCACTGCCGCTACAACAACCTCATCACCATGTAGAGCTTCTCTAACTCGTATACAAAATGCACAAAAGAAGTGGGAGGAGCATCGACAACGGAGGTTAGAATTGCTTAATGAAAATGAGGATGATAATATTAGTGATGATGCACCGTCAAAAGCAAAGGAGGCTTTATCTAATAAAGAGGAGAAAACAGCAACAGTAGTACCAACTGCAGCAGTAAATAGAAGAGATATTATAAAAGCAAATAGGTCCAAGACGGGTAGTACCAAAAACAATACACAGCAAACATCTACTACAACAAAAAGCAATCCATTTGCTAACATCAACTTTGCAGCAACTGCAACTACAAAACCAACATTCTCCTTTTCTACCAATAATACTGATACTACTACTAGCAGCGGAGATACTAAACCATCATTTTCATTTGCCAATACAAGTATCAATACTGAAGACACAAAGAAAGATATCAATAGCTCATCTACTAATACAGATGTGAAAACTGAAACAAAACCAAGCAAAAACTCAACTAGTTATCCACCAATATCAACATCAGCTCCCAAACCATTTAGTTTTCATAAAGAGGATACTAAAGGATCAGAAAAGAATAAGACTTCTGAAGTAGCAGCAGCATTTCCACCCATGTCTAAAGCGGCACCAAAGAATCCATTCGGTAATGTATCACAGAGTAAGCCGACAACTTCTAGTAATAACAGTGCTGCCGCTTTTCCTCCCATGTCTAAAGCGGCACCGAAACCATTTGGAGCCGCGACAAAGAAGGAAGAGAATAAGACATCTTCAACATCAAGCAGTGCGGCATTTCCTCTCTTGTCTAAAGCTGCTCCGTCACCCTTTAGTGCATTTTCAAAGAAGGACGAGAGTAAGACAACATCAACATCGAGTAGTGCCTTCCCACCCATATCAATGCAGAACCTACCTAAACCATTTAGTATGAGTAGACCTCTAGGTGATTCCAGCAGCAGCGCTGCCTTTCCTCCCATGTCGAAAGCTGCTCCTAAACCATTTGGCCAGAGTAAGCCTGACAAACAAGAGAGTAAACCTAACCCCTTTGCAATTAAATCAGATGAACCCCCTACCTTCTCATTTGCTGGTAGCAGCAGTAATCCGGGAAGTAATGCAAACAAGAATATCTTTGGAAGTACAAGTGCTTTTGGAAGCAATAATGCCTTTGGCGATGGCACAACTAGTACGGGATTTGGGAGCTTCACTCCGTCTACAACTCCATCTCCATTTGGTAGCACAGCAGCTAGCTCAACAACTCCATCCCCATTTGGTACTAATGCAGCATCAGCAAACAAGAGTTCAATATTTAGTGGCTTTGGGTCAAAGACTCAAGAACCACAGAGCAGTGGTGATATTGATTACAAAGCAAAGCTAACAGAGTTCTATAAAGAACACAACCCTGACAAACTATCATCAGTACAATCCAACCTTGACAAGTATAAGGGTAAAGAAGATGAGTTGTTCCGAAAGTTATATCAAAAGTATGGTCTTAATGCAGAGGGTAAGAAGGAAGTTTGCCCATATATTGAACCGGGAGGAGATGGACCGAGGGTGTACATGGACTTGTCACTTGGTGGGAAGGCAATGGGTAGGATTGTTATGAAGTTGTATTCTGATAAGACACCAATCACGGCCGAGAACTTTCGAGCTCTGTGTACTGGATATACTGCAAACAATCAAAAGGTAAACAAGACCTATGTGCAGAATCAGTTTCATAGAATTGTACCAGGAATGTGTTTTCAAGGAGGAGATATTACCAAGGGTGACGGTACTGGAGGTAGAAGTATTTATCCACCAAATGATCCGAATGTCGGCACTGATGCTTGGGGAAAGTTTCAGGATGAAAAACCCTTTATGAAACACTCGCGGCGGGGCTTACTATCAATGGCAAACGCCGGTGCAAATCAGAACAGTTCTCAATTCTTTATCACAATGAAACCATTACCTTACTTAAATGGAAAGCACGTAATCTTCGGCGAGGTATTAGAGCCACAAGATAATGATCACTCTGAACTGGGGGGAGGTATGAAGGTACTTGATAGCATAATGGAGGCAGTAGAAGTTAACCCAAAGAATCATCGACCGAAGGATGAGTGTAGGGTGGTAATTGAAGCTTGTGGACAATTATAACACTTAAATTAATCCATCACGCTTTTCAAGAAGGGAATATAGTTAATACCTTGATTCAAATAGTCATGTATTACCCTGCGATATCATTAAGTCTACTAAAATCACAAAAGATCAAAAGATACATAAATAGATCACACTGACTTCTTGGTAAAAGTTCTTGATTATGCCATTCTCTCTATTTATCTTTTCTTTCTGTCTTTCTGCAACAACCAAACAAGCTCTAAATATTCTTTCAGAACAGTTGTGTCAGTGTCATACCCCTACAAAATCACTGCGGTTGCAATATCCAACCTCTGGTTGCACAACCACAATGCACTATAATCCCAACCCCACCCCAAAATATATCATACAATCCTTAAACTAAAAAGAATAAATCTCTCTACATTCCCTTTAAACCAAATTGTCCCTTATATTCCTCTAATGCCATCCTTTTCAATTCAGGATCAACCATACCACTTTGTGGATCAGTACCAAGTGGTCGACGGAATAATAAAATATGTGGCTCAGGTCGATGAATCGCGTAATGTTGCCATCCACGAGACTGTTGTACACCAATGGAACGCCATTCATTCTCGGATAGTAAACGTGTCTTTGGTAATGTTTTTGCTAATTCTTTTGGTAGGATTACATGCCTTTACATTGTTGGTGGTGTATAGTATAATTTGTAGGTTTGTAGGGTTGCGTATATGGTAATAGTTGATTGAAGTAAAGAAGAAAGCAACAGAACAAGAAAGTTAGCAAGTATGTAAAAAGCTGATGTATCGATGTAAAATGATGCCGCCAATAAATCTTTTCCTACCACAAATGATACCAAAACTAGACTACATAAAGCAGCAATGTCATAAATCTAATCTGGTATACCTGCCATATACCATAGAGGATATACTATGATGTACTAACACGGTGCACCCAAATCAATAATTCCGTTATTTTTTCTTAACCATATAAACTCACCTATATTCATTCTCTTCATCGGCATATTTTTCACTGTATTCAATTCTTGAACTACTCATTGTTATTGTACTGGTGTATATCTATATGAGGTAAAAGGAATAGACGGTTGGTAGGGGGCGGCAATAGAAGGAAGAGTTGTTGTGTTGTATTTGTTAGTTGTTTTCATGCAAAGAAAAGAAACTCCTTTTAGGATACCTCGCGGTATCCTTCATTCTTCATAAAAAGAGGAAGTACCCTAGCTAGTAACAAAGGCGCTTATTGTAATGGCCGTGGTATCAGAATGAAGCACTATCGTATACCAACAATAACGACTTCACATCAGTTTTTAACGGTCTTTCTATTGGTGGTCTTAAAACTGAGGAAGTCACAGTAGTTATCGTATAAAATCGATTTGTTCCTACTTCCTTGCTGTGATTGTAAAAGTTTCGCATCATGCCAAAACATAAGAGAACAAAAGCTAAACGAGCCCGTACTAATGAGAAACTTGATAAAAGTGGGTCACCATCTGATGAAGAGGAAGATACAACTGACAACAAAACCGAAGCTTCCAAAATTGAACCACCCATCAGAGATGGTCGTTCAGTTGACTTTCCAGTTTCCAATTTACATGATCATTTAGTATGCAAACTCTGCACAGGGTATTTTCGTGATGCACATACCCTTGTAGATTGTCTACATACATACTGCAAGAGTTGTTTAATACTATTCTTTCAACAAAAAGGATTGAGATGTTGTCCTACTTGCAATACAAAACTTAGTCCTGATCCATTTTTCATGGGAGAACTAATGCCAGATAGAACATTACAATCTATTGTTGATAAGACATTTCCATTCATGAAAACAAAGGATGAAGAGGATGAAAAACAGTTCTATATATCACGAGGTATTGATATAAAACCAGAATATGCAAATGAAGAGCAAAGAGGGAGGAAGATTAGTGCTGGTAGTATGAGAAGCAAGGCAATCGATTTAGACAAAATGATTGAAATACAATTAGATGCTGATTCAAGTCCTCCAAACAAATGTCAACAATTACCTGAACTGAAGTGCCCGCTAATATATCTATCCAGTCAGACAAAAATTGGTACAATCAAGTTGTACCTGATTAAAAAGTTGGGATTATCAGATACAACTGCTCATTCAAACATACAAATATTTTGCAATGGTATACCTTTGGGAGATGAGAGCACTTTAATGTTCATAGTTAGAACGATCTGGATAACTCCGAATACGATGTTAATATTGAAGTACCGATTAGAGGCAGAAGACTCGCCAAGGAAGAAAAGAAAACAGAACAGCAGTGCGATTGCTCAGGCGTCTGCACCTTAGGTCAGAGTTATTGACTGCTTAGTATAAAAGATATACTTTACAAGAAGTGGGCTTAATCTAATCAAATTCCTAACTTAAACTATACAAAACAAAACAAAACTGGTTGCCACTAGTGTCATCAATGATAGAGATGCACTCGATGCAGAGCTGAGAGAATCAGGTTCTGCTTGTCCTGCACAGAATCCATAGCCATTAAACGACCCAACCTTGGTACAATCTATATCCATTTTAAGAATAGCTTGCTTCATAGCACGATGAACTCTAGCGGAATTGTTTGAATTCTTGTCATCGTCTTGACCAGGGAAACTGGCAACCATTACATTCTTGATATTCGTTGCAGCGCTTTGGTCGGCATCATCAATAACAGGGAGGATACTCTGTGCTAATGCATACCCTTCAGGGTAGAATTCTTGTCCAGGTAGTCCTTTGTAGTGAAGCTCATTTCCTCTTGCACTAAAGAGAATACCTTGGATCAAGGGTACAATCAAAGCACTTTCAATTTCCTTTACAGTTCGATCCAGAGAATCACATGCACCAGTTTCAACTTCTCCTTGAGCAGCATAAAATAAACTAATGATGCGTTCATTAACCCAGGCATGACCTGTTGATGTACATGTTCCAAAGTGAACACACATTCGTTTGGCTAGCATATGAATGAGACTTCCATCATAGCTTCCTCCATCTTCTTTTCCTTCAAGAGATCCGACATAATATCCTACTGCGATATCAAGATCACGGATGCCACCTTCTGAGCTCCTACCTAGACTACACGACAACTTGGCATTGTAGATCTTCTCTAGGATTGCCATGAATGTAACCATGTATCTCAAAGCAAATGTAAGGAATCTCTTGCGTTGATCAACAGTTGCGGCTTTGAAGACACCTTGTTTCTGGAAGGCATTTTGAATCATTGTATCGGCATAATAAGCATCAGAGTTGTAGTAACGACGGAATGCGGCAAATACCGGTACAACATCCTTGGTTGTATCCCTAGCAATACTGCTTAGAGATCCTTTGGAGTTGATTCCAGCACGCTGACCGTACTTGTATAGGTCAAAAGCAGTACCAAACAATACCTCTTGACTACTGGGGAAGTGGTTCATTCCATTCTCTATCAAGATTTCTATTTTCTTCATGTCAACGTCAATATGTGAAGCTCGATTGACAATCTCTTGCTCGGTATCATATCTGTAACCAGCCAAGCTGCTTATTTCTGAATCGACACAGGATGATTCAGACTTGTCAACTGCTGGGCTTCCAACTAAATCACATGTCAATCCTATAAAACAAGAAGGATTATATTAGTATCTAGATAATAACGTCATGGTTGTATCAGGATACACAACAAACTTACCTAGACAGCTATACATGCTTTCAATCTTTGACAACAAATATTCCTTCTGGATTTCAATCACACTATGATCAATCAATTCAGTCTTCAACTCGTAGTAAGTGGAAGGGGCACAAGCAGAGAAGAGGGGCAGAACTGACATCGCATACACCTTGACCATAATAGGGTCATCAATATTAATATAATAGATGAGAGACCGTAGCAAGGGAACAGCCATAATTGGAATGAGCTCATCAATAATACTCTTGAGTTTCAAATGAGAATCTTCACTTGTTGAACAACCTCGTGAAATGGCAATGTGATTCTTTGCTTTATTGAAGAGGTCAATGACTTGGTTGTTAATGTCAGATTCAGAACTGGATACTTGGTCTTCAAACTTGCCCCCGATGAACTCGGTGAGACCATACAATAGATGTCCCGAATAACTGCCAGTCTCTTGGTCTTCTCCTATCCAGTACGCTGCAGCTTCATCGATATATAATGAAGGATCACTCTGTTGTAAATATCTTCCGTTAGTAGTTCTTCCATCAGTAAGAAAGGATTGCTTACAAGCACCATAGGCGGAGTGCAGACTATGAGCAACTTGCATCCAGAGAGTCAAGGCTACCATGGAATTAGCCGCTTCTCGTTCTCCCGATAGCAAGAGGTTGGAAATAAAGGTGTCTGCATAAGTTGTTGCCGGTCTACCCATGAACTCGTTATTCTCATCAGACAGTCCATAGACAAAGAGGTTGTATGTTGGATCACCCTTCATAGTACTCGCTGCTTCCTGACTGAACTTGGCAATGGACCTAACCTCGCCTGTGGGTATACCATTTTCATTGTATATCTTTGAGTATAGGCCATGAGTGTACGTATGAGTAGCACCTTCGGAATCTTTCTCGTCTAAGAATGACTTGATCTCTTCCAAATCCTTGGAAATTGCAGACCTATCTCCAACAAAGTTGGTTGCGACATACAACCCATTGGATATTGGCATTGGCTTCTCCGGATCGACTATTTGAGCTGTTGTATCTTCATCATCTATGTTTGCTGTAGGAATACTTCCATCACTTGTGATTGTACCTGGATCAGTTCCGCCGGTCAAAGTACTACCAGAACTAGACTTGCAAATTCCACTATCGTTGGTAACAAGGCTGCAATCAACAACCTCACTGGCTTTTGTGTCTTGAAACATTGAAGTCAGTGCACTTGGAACAGTTTCAACCCTGGCCGAATCAGCCGGTATTGACATTACTGACTTGATTGATTCAGCCGAAGGAGACTCCACGGTATCAACAATCGGCAACACAGCTTGAGATGCCACATATGCTGCAGCGGCATTATCTTCATGATCCGCAATCCTAGCATCCGAGAAGTAAAGAAGTGATTGAAGCAATGGAGCAGCCAGTAGCTTCTCGATAGACTTCACGGCGTCTGAAACAGCTGAACAGTCGGTACCTTGCTTGACTAAGTCTTGTCCATTCGTCAAGGCCTGTAATAGCTGAGCATTAACTTCAGAATCCCCTCCTCGGCAGTTACGGAAATGTAAACAGTTCCTCTTGGCAATGCTGTAAAACATTTGACCTTCTTGCCATGTACTTCCTCCTCTGCCTCGACCTTCCACTGATCCTATAAGCAAGGCGACAGCTCCGTCAAATGCGTCAATTGCAGCGGTTCCTGATGTGCCACACCTCGAGACCGAGAAGTATAATGCCTCTAAAGCAGACATGTAAGATACGATACCACTTATGGCATAATTGGCTGCCAGTTCTCTTTGAGATGGTGATGTTTCAACAAAAGGACCTGTTGCATCAAAGATTTGAATCAGCAATTCATGACTAAAGTCGGCTCCATAATAGTTTGAGAACTGTTGGTATGCCGGGAAGTCAGTATAGTCAATTGTGTTGCTTTGGGTGAGATTGTAAAGACTAACAAAGGCGTAATCCTGCTTGAGATTGTAATCATAATAGTTGTGGCCTTCCATATATATTCGCTTTGCAACATCATGCTGATCCATGACCATCAATTGATGGATTGCAACAGCATCCAAGTCTAACTTGGCAAGCATGTTCGTCTTGACTCCATCAACGGGAGTGTATCCGGCAATATCAAGGTTCTCCGAGCACTCTGGATGCATGGTCGAGTCTTTACTATGACGCCCAACATCATCACATGTCAATCCAAGGCAATTGTAATGACTTTGAAGTTGTGAGATGATATCGCCAACCTTTGTGTCAACGCTAAATCCATCAGTAACTAGGCTGTCATACGCTTGCCTAAACACTGCCGAGTGACCACAAGTGGAAATGTGAGGCGTAACAGCAAATGCCATGAGCTCCACCACCTCTTGTTTCGTCTTGATTGTAGTAGTGTCGGATAGCATGGCATCAATAATTTCTTGAATCAACACAGCCGTCATGAAAGACACCGTTTCCTTGACTGTAATACGCAAATCGTGTATATCAGCATCTGTACATTGATTATTCGTCTTTGAAACAATATCACGAGCTTTCACGAATCTACTGACAATTTCCCGATTCAAGTATGTGAATCCGTCGATTTGGGCATGGCCAAAACTAGGTCCGAGGCGTTGAGCCATTGCAAATAGCTGGCTTCCTTCCCAAAGTGCTGCGGCCTCATCTATATGCCCATTGTTAGAATCATTGTTTGGGCTTCTACATTCATCAACCGCTGTATTGAGATGGTGGACAATCCACATCCAAATATTTAGTACCTTGACAGCTCGACAACCAAGATCTATGCTCATTTCCATTGCATCTGATACGATTGTATCTGCATACTCCGTTGCCGGTTCATTATCAAATAGAAAGACACCAGCTGTTTTATCAACACTATCTTGGAGAGCATAGACGTACTGATTAAACTGCAGTTCGTCCTTCATTACATATTTACCATTGATACTCATCTCTTCAATGGTGACGCCAGCAGTATCGTCACTGCGATAGATGTCAAGAGCACTCTTTGAATTGTCACTATTACAGATAGAACCCACCACCAACGATATATCCTGTACATTTCTAACTTCAGTCAAAGGCGCATATTGTCCATTCAAGAGTTTGTGATCGTCTCCTATCGCCATTTCAGTATAACCACCATTGTCTTCATATCCTATAGAATCCACAGGATTGCTTTCTCCATCACATACCGAGCTACCTAACCAGGAGCAATCAATGCCCTGAGCCGTCACATAATAATTAAGGACTTGGTAAATAGCTTCTACGTCATCAACGGAACATGCAGATGAGGTTGACGAGGTCACCACATTATTTTCAATTGTACTAGCCCAAACACTAGTTGACTCAGTATTACGGCGGACAAGAGGTACAAGAGCACTCGATGCAACATATGCACTCAAACAATGAACAGTATCTGGGTTAGAATCAACAAACTTGGAGTGGTATGCCAAATTATCAACCAGTATAGCTTGAATCAAGTTCTCGATAGTGGCGAGATTAGATTTGACGTCCTGACATTGTCCATTCTTCAAATTCTCTTGCCCCATCTTAAACTCTGTCATTAGGGCCCTGTTGATGACCGACTGACCATCGACCTCACAACTATCAAAACTGTCACAGAGCTCTTGTGCAAGTTGATAGAATAGATAACCATCAATGTCAGAGCCACCATCTTCAATACCTTCTGTCCATCCTACTGTTGCTGCCACAGCACGATCCCAGTATGCACCCATGTCTTCTGAACTCGTTGATGGTGCTTCGCATGCACTAATGGCTTGGTACATATTATCCAGAATGGTCATGTGCAGATCAATTGTGGCTATTGATAGACTTGCTGCTGCACTATTCTTCAAGACGAAACAAGAGGTGGTGGAGCTCATGGCATTTGCTGTTACGCCTCACATTTCCACTTGTGGTCACTCGGCAGTGTTTAGGCAAGCGTATGACAGCCTAGTTACTG
>Ga0214480_100255_pt1 | contig 26707 bp, 23 predicted proteins | sample M1_20Mar14CPVII9_3_FD_165042 | JGI IMG/M metagenome (GOLD analysis project Ga0214480, IMG submission 165042) | Marine eukaryotic communities from Monterey Bay, California, United States - M1_20Mar14CPVII9sort6BwellE17 | ecosystem: Environmental > Aquatic > Marine > Unclassified | place: USA... | reverse complement strand
TACAATGACATCATTAGCCCACCTTGCTCTCCCTGAAGATGCTGGTGCATCAATACATGCTAAGTCACTCTTGTGGACGGATATGTCATATAGTACACCAATTCTCGTGTGCTCAGTATCAGATTCCAGTGATAAAGACAACGATGTAAATGCAGTATTGATAGCCTCAGCGTTGGTGTTGTTATTGATATCCATATTTGATATGCGGAAGAATTGTATTTTATATAATTAATATGATTTGTGGTAGTAGTATTGTTGAGAGCTTGATTTTATTTTATGCGTTATACGCTATAACATTATTGTTTGAGAAATTGAAAGTACAACACGTGGTTCGTGAATCGACGATATCATGCCATGACATCGACTCGATATCATGGCATGACAACTCGAACATCGACATATGATATCACATGATATCGAATTTAATTTGTAGATATCATGAAATTGAACACGTCAGTACACTCGATAACATGGCATGACATCACATATCCGATATCATGGCAGACATCGACTCTCGATATCATGGCATGACATCACATACCCGATATCATGGCATGACATCACATACGCGATATCATGTCATGACAACTCGACATATGATATCACATGATATCACATGATATCATGAAATTGAACACGTCAGAACATTGATAACATGATAAGATAATAATATTGGATAAGGCCGGCTTCTTTTGTTTGTATCGAAATCATGTTGAATTGTGCTACTATTGTACTAACACTCAAAAGAGTATCCTTACATTAACTAACACGACATTACTCTAATAATACTATATCCACTGTATCTTATACTAATTTGGTTCCATACCGCATCATATTGATGTCAACATCTATGAGATCGGCATTGGCTTTGGGTCTTGTTGCATTGTCATTGGCCATTTCTGTTTGAGAATTTTTATTCCCTAAAAGATACCAAGAAAAAAGGATACCAAAGATACCGATCCCTTTTCGTGACAGACATTCAGTTGAACCAAAGGGTGGATCCAAAATGAGTTTCCTAGTGAAAACTGACGAAGAGGATGAGGAGGAAGAAGAGCAGCCAACCGAGGAGGATACAAGCTCTGGTATCCTTCAATCGGCATGTTCTGTGGCATGTGCTTCTTTGTTGGTGTTGTTCACTTCTATTTCCACAACTTTCTAATGGTGTTATAAAGTGTGTCTGGTTGGTGTCTGATAGATTGAATGAAGGAAGTGGTTTTAAAGTGGATACCTATTGAATGATGTTAGTCAACTTTAAGGCTGGAATATGATATGAAGAACACACGGAGTTAGAGATGAGATAGATAATACAACCAAGCATAGATGGTTCTCAATAACAAATAATAGAGTTTCTTCATATACATATGCATGCTATACTCAGTATAAGATAGAACTAAACTAGAACCAAAAAACAAATCATTCACTTTGCTTTAATCTGAGTCGTATCAAGTAGAAGTGGATTGTGTTGCAATTGTTGTAGCACAATCCTCTCTCTAAAGAATGTGGCTTATATACATACTATCCTCCTACCTAAGTTGTCTCTTGCATGTAAGAATGTGTATGACGAGTTAATGTATCCTGTGGCTGTAAAATGAATTCAACACTTACGAAAGGATACCAACGCGTTGAGAACGATTTTAGTGGCCAATTTTGCATAACGCCAGAAATAGCTCATCCTGGTATTATCAAGCAACATAAAGTTGTTTGACTTGACTATGCAAAGATGTTCTAAGGATTGTACTCTCTTCCCGTCATGTGTTTGAAATCAGCTAATGCTTGTTGAATCAGTAACGGATCTAGCTCTTGCTGTTGTTGAATGGGGAATGGTTGCTGTTGTTGAATGAATAACTGCTCCAACTGTCGACGTGTACCAACTTCTTGGTCTTGCATGTTAATATCGCCTCTTGGGAGAGTAAGGGATACAGTACTTGTGCTAGCAGTACTAGCTCGTAGACTTGGCAGAACGGTATCATTATCATCTTCATTGGCAAGCATCATCGATGGATCGTGAATGTGCTCATCAGGTTTCACGTCAAGTCTTTCCAACATGCCACTGACCAAGCTCTTCTTCTGCAACATCAACCGTCCAACTTCATCAATAGTCATGGCGGCGATATCATCAACTCTCTCACTTGCATTACGAGATACTGCCTGGATACCAAGAGGAGTATCCATCAAGCCCATTTCACGAGCACTTCTATCCCAGTACATGATGCATAACAGATTGTGAATTGACTAGCTGCTAATTCGAATATAGTGTCCAATTTCGAATCTTTCTTTGAATCGCGGAGGTAGATGATAACGTACTTCTTCTTACCAATACTAATAGGTAACTCTGCGGCAATAATTTCATTGTCAATAACTTCATCAACATTGACAACTTGTTGTTCAAGTGTTGAATAATTATCCTTGAAATAGTTTGTAGTAAGTTTATCAACGAGCTCCTTCACCTTAATACTGATAGTTTTAGCTTTTGGGTGACTTGATCCTCTACTTATTCCTTCTTTGATTTGGGAGGGGATGGGTAGACTTTCAATTCCACTTCCACGGTAACTTCCACGCCAATCATGTAAAAGCGATAAAGCATAAGTCTTTATTGTAGTAGTAGTGCCATTGATAATAATCTTTGAATCCAATGTATACTTTTGCTCACTAATGGGCATACCAACAAGACCTAATCCTGGATGCCTTGGACCGCCAAAGATATCGTTAATAAGCTTTTCACTCAGGCTACGCACAAAGTTTCTACTAACAACATCAAGAAATGGCATACACAATTCTCCAGCCGATAGTAACTTGATATTTGGATGGATATTGATGAAGACAAGGACTAATGGCACAATATGTTCGGGTGGAAGTCCAAGACGAAGTATTTCATTCACTGATAGGTATACTAGTCTATCTCGATTTGTCTTGAGTAAAAATGAGATGAAAGAGGAGATCGCTCGAGCTGTGTATACTTCATCTCTATCAATGTTGTAGGCGCCAAATGCTTGTAGAAGTATCTGTGTATTTGGAGGTAGTACACCAATCCTGGCAAGGAAATGTGGTGTAGTGAAGCACTTGGTGATTTGTGATGTGAGACAATTCTTTGTATCCCTTGATCCACGAGCTAAGGTGGCAACAATTGGTGCTAATGGATCACTATGAGTCGACGGATTATCAAGGATGGGACGACTACTGAACTTTGGTGCTGCCCAATTATGTTTCTCGTTACCATCTCTGATGGCTTTGGTAATACTACTTGCCGAATCTCCTTTGACTATTCCACTAACTAATATCTTTTGTATCTCCTTGGTACTCTTTGAATTATCCAAAAATGGTGACAACCCATACCGTTCGACATTATTATACATCTCAGTCTTCAGTTCATCATCTGTATTGATCTTGTTAAGCAGTTGAGCTGAACGGGGGTTATCCATACCATCCAATTGCACTAACTTGACAAATGATTCCAAATCCCCAGTTGATAATTCAAGTGCACTAATACTATTATGTATACTGTTCTTGAATGAATCTATTTTTGCTGCAATTGTCGTGTTCTCATTGTAATTGTACTTGGCAAGGTTGGTATGTAAATCATGTAAGTAGGTCGGCAAACGCAAAGAGGGTGGTAGTTGTTGTAACATTTGACGTGTCTTCTCATTTTGAGGCACCTGTTGTTGAATGGTAGGCTTTGGCTGTTGTTGTTGCTCTTTCATAGCCTTTGCAAGCTCGATACCCTGTCGAGGACCAGTTATACTAACTTGATAGTTCTGTTGATCAATCTGGATATTGGTTGATGACCGACTAATCTGGATATTGGTTGATGACCGATGTTGCAAGTCATTGATTGTGGAAACCTGGTTCCCTATGATATGTCCAATATCTTCCTTGCCACAGGATATGGTATCTGTTTCAATTGCAGGATGAAGAGCCGGTTGTTGATGTGGATTGACATATGCCGCTCCGTATGATCGTCCACCGGTCTGTTGTGTATTTTCATTTGTAGCACGTGCGATCATCCTTTTCAGATGCCGCTGTTTCTCTTGTTCTATATCACATATACCAATAGCTACTCGAGGTTTATGTTGACTTGTCCCAAGAAGATGATATTGTGCATCATCTTTATGACGCGATTCAAATGACTTCCATTGGCTGCGGTGAACATCGTCACAACATCTTGTCCCATCAGACTTTTTTGAAAAGAGTTCATTAATCTTTTGTCGTATTTGTTTGGCATTTGATGGATTGATACCCGAGAGTAATTCCGAGGCTTGTTGTTGACGAGTCTTCTCATTTTGAGGCACCTGTTGTTGAATGATGGTAGGCTTTGGCTGTTGTTGTTGCTCTTTCCAGTAAGATGCAGATGCCTTAGCAATAAGTGATGTTTTTCGTCGTTTACTACTACCCTGTCGTTGATGTACTAATTGTCTAGCCAGCCGCTCCCGTTCGGCCTTTGCCTTGGCCTCGGCAGCCAATCTATCTTGTGTAGCTTTTATAGCCTGTACTACCTTACCACACTTCTCCTTGGCCTCGACAATCGATTTATAACGTTCTTTCTTGGCCTCGGCCTCGGCAGTTAGTCTAACACACTCCTCCTCGACCTTAGCCTTTTCAACTAATACATCTCGTTTCTTCGACTGTACATCATTAATACTACCCGATACATGAGTTCTTTGACATTTAGTTGCTTTAGAAAACATAACACTGATAACTTTTAATGCATCTTCTCCCCCAACTGAAAGACTACTCATTAGGTGACTGAGAGCATCATCAGCTGCTTGATCTATATAATAGTTTGCCATTGTTTCCTCTGATAACATTTCTTCTGATAAACGAGTAAAGATTTCGTGCACAGGTTTATCTAATTGATGCTTCTGTCGCTCTAAATCTGATAGATTTGTCAATTGCTGTTCATGTAACTGCTGTTGATCTAACAAATCTTGTTTTGATTGTTCAAGTGCTGATTCGGCTTTCTCCATTTCTTGCATTGCATCGAGTTCGTACCGCCTTTCACCCTCTTGTTGAGGCTCATCCGTCTTATTATGTTCGTTCTTTTCCTGTTCTGCAATTAATTGCTTTAATTCCTGTAATACTGCTGAATGATTTGTTCGTTGCTGCAACATTTGTTCATCATGTTTTAAGTCCGTCCCTATTGAAGAACTATAACTATGTCGGAGGTATCGTCTACCTAATTCAGTACCCAAAACATGAAATATGAATAATCCATTGTAACATTCTGAAATAGTTCTACTATTGTCACCACCATAGATAAATTTTGAATGAACGACATCAATACCCTCTTCCAGATCAGGTGAAATGGGGTTAACACCAGGACGTACATACATAAAACTACCGTCGTATTGATCACAAACTATTCCCTGCCATTGACGAGCCTCCAAACATATGAAAAGGATTTGAGACTTTACTTGTTTTTGATCGATCTGTTGTTGCTGGTTTGTAAAAAATTGCAGTTGCGTACCAATTTGAGATGCTGGGTAAGCATTACCATCCATAAGAAGCTGCTGCTGCTGCTGTCGATAATATAGTTGTTGATATTGCAGTTCGTGCACCCCATTTATCTGATTTGATACAGGCATAATTTGTTGCTGTTGAGGTTGCAGCTGTCGTTGTTGGTATTGTGATGATGACACCACTATCTGCTGCTGTTGCTGTTGTGCACCATGCATAATTTGTTGCTGTTGAGGCTGCCACTGCTGCTGGCTCGCCGCCACCGGATATTGTTGTTGCAATTGCAACATCTGCTGCATTTGCATAGCTGACGGATTACTACTATACATAATAAATTGGATATTGATTTGATGGTGCACGTGATAATAATGATTTGATGGTGCACGTGATAATTTGTTTATTATTAGTATCTTTATTGCAATTGAAATCAGCCATATGTCGGCAATTTACGTATTAGCGTAGATTCATACAAATGATTCTTCCTCTATAACTAATCTCATAAGGGTAGCTTGTCAAAGTAGTATCAGTATATAAATTATACCAAACACTATCGTACATAAGTACTAACTTTCGTTTTGTAATGTTTTATGTTGGTAGTCACTAAAAAACGTGATTACACGTTATGTGTTCACACGTGAAAGAAGATTGAGCGAGCTTTTTCGGGGCTATTTCTTTGTTTCATCACCAAATTTAGCTCAATCAATGTCGATTTCCTGGATACATGGCCAATAATTGTATTGTTGCCGAGCGCGAGCTCTTGAAGTGAACTTACTGCAGCCATATTAAGAAAGTGATGCGTTGTAGTAGTATATATTGCAAAAGTAGGAGGGGTGGATTAATAATAATAAGATGAAGAAGTCTATCATCGATCATACATATCGAGATTATTCACAAACAGAAATAACCGACCTACCCGATGAGGATCGACAACAAACAAGTGAGGAGTTATTTCCTGCAAAGTTGCATAGAATATTAAATACGCCCGAGTATGAGGATATAATTGCATGGCAGCCACATGGACGTGTTTGGAAGGTTAAGAATAAGTCTGTGTTTGTATCGTATATTCTGCCAAGACACTTCCAGCATAGCAATTATGAAAGTTTTAATAGATCTGTTAATGGTTGGGGTATGAAGGTTAGTGCATATGATATGAGAAGGTGTTTTTTGCATGCATACTATATAGTATATGTCTATGCCTCTTATTGTTCATATCTCAATCTAACATTCTCTTATTACCTATTGCAATATTGCAGAGGCTGTATCAAGATGGACCTGATCAGAAGGGTTACTATCATGAAATGTTCCTCCGTGGCAAGATAGAATTAACTGGTGGTATGCACAGACTTAAAAACCCGGGGAAGAGATTACCAAAGTAAGTTATTAGTGCACTTTTATATCTATTGTTGCGGAATATCCATATCTAATACTCTCTCTTTGTGCGTTGAACATATCATATTTGCATCCAACAGCAAAGCAGGAGAACCAGACTTTTATGAAATTTCAAGAAGGTACCCCCTTCCACCTCCACCGGCACCAACAATATCTAATTCATACATCAATGTTCAGGGTGATACTAGACCAACACCCAAACGGCAAAAGACAAACCATAATAACATTGTACAGCAACAGCCGGGGATGTATAATCCATACGGATACAATCCCTACATGATGGGTCAGCAGTATCCAGGCATGCCAGGATCACCTTCTCAATATGTTCCACATCAACAATATCATGATGCAAATATGATGGCATATTATGCTCAACTGCCTTACTCGGATCCATCTACTATTCAACAGCCAATGGGCTATCCTGGTTATCCACCCGCTGCCGGATACGGTCATTATCCCGGATACCCTCCTCAACCACCTCATGGATATCCGCCTCAACCCCACCCTGGCTATCCACCAATGTCACCAATGTATCCTGCACATCAGCAACCTCCTCCTCCTGCCGCAGCAGCCGCCGCTGCAGCTACTGCTGCTGCTGCTGCTGCTCAACCACAACAACAGCAAGGATCAACTGGACATGCTGCTCAAGCAAATGCACAACAGTATGAGACTGATGATGATAAGTATGAGGAGGAAGATGGTGCTAATGATGAACATGAAGATCCTCGTGGTCATAAGATTAAAGGTTCAACGCCTGTTGTACATAATAGACAGCCGCAAGCAGATGAAGAAGGTGCTGATGATGAGAGGAAACCAGCCGCTCGTACTGATTTGACAAGAGCGTCAGATCAAGGAGGAGTAGCAGCACATCATCCACCCTCGGCAGGTACCAGTGCCCGTCCACCCTATAGATCCCCCACTGCTGATTATACAAGAGAAGATCCAGAGCTGACGTCATTCTTTAGAGAAGCCGCGTTTGGTAATTCTCCTCCATCAAGAACTGCCGCCGCCCCTATGCAATATGGCGGCGGAGCAGATCCCTACCATTCGTATGCTCAAGGGACTGCACAACAGCACCAAGCCGCTGCTGCTCCTTTAGATATTGGTAACTACTATCTGCCACCATCAAGTGCCGAACGTGCAAGAGGAGGACATGCGGTACAGCCGTATCCAACTCGTGAAGAAGCTGAGCAAAACGAGGAACAAGATCCTCGTGAGCATCAAGAGTACCAAAGGTGAATGAATACTGGTATATAGGTTTGTGTATCTGGTTCTCCTCCACATTCCTAATGGATAGAAATGCGGAGGACAACTGGGTTGAACTTGTATAACATGTTCTGCTAGCTGGTATGTAGATAAGGGTGAAGAATCCCCCGATAGTATTGATGGAATGTGAAGAAGAAACCCCCGATATGAATGTGCAGCCGTCGAAGAAGAAGTTTAGTGTTTGTTATTTGTTCTCTAGACCGTAGATTTAGTGTAATAAATGTGTGTATACATGGCTAGTAAGGAGATGTTAAGTGATAACCTAAACATTTCTTTGTTTTAACTTCTACTTGAAACCCAAATCTGATGGGCATTGATCCTTATACCCGTACTCCTCCATACCTCCACCTTTAGAGAAGGTGAAAATGGCAAATACGGATACTGATAATAACATCTAATCCCTTCCCCACCGCCCCCACTTCATTCCACTTAGTATCTAACCAATCTACCAATTCATTACACTACTTGTCGATCACGGCATAAAGTCCCGTGATCATGTCGTGGTATCACGTGATATAGGACAAGATACCGGTAAGATCGTCCAACTTATACAATTACCTACGAGTCCACCTCAGTGAATTATTCCTCCGATCCCCTTTAGGCCTTTAGTGAATGACACACAATATTGTATTATTTATTATATACGATAGGTTTAGGGTAGTATACAATCAGTCAATCGGCATCATCATCAATACATTGAACGATCAAATAGGTGAGTGTCCTTGTGCACATACAGTTTTGCAGTTTGAGATAGAAGAGAGCTTGAATGGTATCCTCGAGGTTGCAAATTAATGCTTGAGTCGTATGATATTTACAGAGTCATTGTAACAACTAACCAATACTTTGCAATTCTATATAGTATAATATCTATCTTTCTTGGCTCTTCGTATATGCAGCTTGAGTGGAGTATAGAGCTATATATAAAGGATACCGACGTCCACGTCACCCACAACTTACTATATATCAAATCATCTCTATCCAATCCCATCAAACAAACGATATATCATAGAACAGCAACCACAGTATTGTACACACAATGCTAAAAGCAACATATGTACCAGATGCCGAGGTCCAACTAGGCCCCGACATACCAACTGCAACACTAGTAACTGACGATGACGACAACAATAGTAAAGAGATTACACCGCCAATCCACAAATCTAATAGATCAAACACACGAACATCCAGTACACGAGAACTTGAAGAAATGGTACTTAAAGCATCACAACAATCAAATAATAAACGAAAGTCATCTACTAAACGAAAATCTATCTGTACGTTGTCACAATTACGAATAGGTAATATGAAGTTACACGGTCGTGAAAATGATATGAAATTATTGTTGGGTAAATTACTTGAGTTGAAAAAGAATGTCAGTAGTAAGGCTCATGATTTGGAGGATGATGAGATTGCCCAAAAGTTGGCTACTAATGAACAATCCAACAATAACACATCTGTATTACCATCATTGGTACTAGTATCAGGCATAAGCGGTACAGGAAAATCAAGTCTAGTAATGACGGGCATAAAAGACCCAGCCACTAAAATGGGTATTAACTTTACCTCTGGTAAATTTGATATTAATAATAATCCATTACCATTGAGTGCATTTGTTGATGCAATGGTATCATTATCAAGAATAATTAGTGTAGATGAAGAGGTTAAAGAGAAGATACAGAATGAGATTAATAATACATTTATTGATAAAGATTTATTGATAATGCTATCTCGTGCTTTACCGGGATGTGGTAATGTCTTATTCCCCTCTGTCACGATGGAATCATTAGATAATGACGATGATGCATCAACCGTAGCCAGTCAACAATATACAACATTATCAATCATTGGACAAGCACAAATATCAAGATTGCAATATGCAATTAGATTACTATTAAAAATCATTTGTACAAATTTACAATATGGATTAGTATTATTCCTAGATGATTTGCAATGGAGTGATATTGCCACATTGGATTTATTAAAAAGTATATGCTTAGATGGTGATATACCACGATTGTTGTTGGTGGGTGCATATCGATCTGATGAGGTTCCAGAGTAAGTATTTTTGTGACACACATCTTATGCACTTTTTTTCAAACCATGTTGATTGGATGCTCACATCATATTGTTATAGATCCCATCCACTTGCAATACATATCCGAGAGTTTGGGTTGGTATCAAATTTGACAATAACATCCATTCAGATTGGGAACTTAACCTCAGACAATGTCACGTCCCTTGTGGCCGAGGCATTGGGTATGGAGGATAACTTGGATGACGTACGGACCTTGGCAAATACCATACACAAGAAGACTGAAGGGAATGCCTTCTACGTCCTCGTCTTCCTAAGGTCATTATACGATGATGAGCTTCTCAAGTATAACTTTGCCATCATGAAATGGACTTGGGATGATGACGAGGTTAAGGCAAAGTTTGCAACTAGCAATGTTGCCGCTATTCTTTTGAGCAAACTCCAAAGTTTGAACCCGAGGACACAGAATGTAGTCAAGGTAGCAAGTTGTTTAGGTGCCAAATTCTCATTATCAGCCGTGGCTGCTATAACAGACAATATGTCACAGACTGAACTAAGTAGTCTCGCCTCAACTGGCTCGTCAGAGGAGCATAAAGAAAGAGACGATGATGACAATGATGGTATATCATCACTCGACGTGTCCATAAGCGAGTTAGATGAAGAGGGTCTGTGGGAGAGAGACAGTCAAGATGTTTGTCACTTTGAACACGATAACATACAGTCGGCTGCATATGAGCTCATCCCAGCTAAGAGGAGAGAATCTTTCAAGGGAAAGATTGGTACCATCTTGATGCGTAACCTTGATCAATCAGCACTCGACGCGAACTTGTTTGAGGTAGTAAGTCTGAGGAATTGTGTTTCAATGGATACTTTATCGAATGAGGATCGTATGGAGCTGGCAAGTATGAATCTTCGGGCTGGTATGAAGGTGAGTAAAGATACATTGTTGGGTGCTATGTGACGATCTTTAATGCATATCATTCTAATCTAACTTGTATATCACAGGCATCCGAGAATGCGGCCTTTGATTCTGCGGCTGTCTATTTCAAGGCTGGTAGGAAACTACTTGGTCCAAGAGGTTGGGAAACTCTACCAGAAACCATGCTTGAGTTATCTAGTGAGGGTGCAAACGCCTCTTACATTAGTGGCGATATCAATACTATGAACGAGCTAATAACAGAAGTTATGAATCAAGACATTCCCATAGAAAGAAAGTTTAACGTATATGAGGTTAAGTCACTGGCTGAACACGCAACAAGCAATCTAAGCGATTCCATTGATACATGTAACGAATTCAGAAAGTTGTACGGACTGCCTACCATCAAAAACAAACCTGCTCATCTCTTAGTTGTCATCAAAGAATTTATGAAGGTAAACCGTGCTCTAGGTAAAAGGACAGCTGAAGACTTAGCAAATCTACCTGAACTGACAGATGAGCGTATAGTAATGGGTCAAAAGATGTTAGGCAAGTGATAGATTGTTGAATGTTGTGCACATCATAAGTATGTTATTCCCTTTGCTTGTGAGGGGAGATACCGTACCGGAGGATATCTTCCGGTATCCTTTTACTTTTATAAACTTCTCCTCACTTCTCTCACCTCCTCCTATCCGCTTCATTCTAACAACATCTTCCTTCCCTTACCCTTATGTAGAGCTTATGCTGACGCCTTCGTACCAGAGTCAACCAACGATGTACCCTTTAATTGTATTTGAGATAGTTAAAGCATCACTAAATCATGGGATAAACTCCTCATCTGCCAATGCGTTCGCTTGCTACGGTCTCATCCTATGTGCATTTGGCAAGTTACGAGAGGGTCAAGAGATGTCAAAAGCAGTTCAACTTATATGTGCCAAGTATGGCATGAGTCATATGTTGTCAAGATGTGCTTTCGTGTGTGAGGGCGCTATCCGTAAGTATTCTTTGTGTTGTTTGTTTTCCTCCGCTTTAGAAATAGATACGTGCTAGTGCTAATATATGTCTTTCTCCATATTGAAAAGATCATTGGAATTCACCACTACAAGGAACGTTTGCTCCACTTTTAGAAGGATATCAAGCCGGTCTCAGAAGCGGGGATAACGAGTCAGCAGCATTCTGTCTTTTCGCCCGTAGTTTTCATATGTACTACTCTGGTCGTTCATTGGATGGTTTACATATTGAAATGAAGGCACATTTGGCAGCCATACATCAGTTGAATCAAATGGAACAACTATTACTTCTAACCCTATACCTGGAGTTAGTGGAGACACTCCTCGGTATTACTAATATAGAATCGCATGCAACGATCCCAGCTGAATCAGGTGGTACTGGTCGGACGGCTTTTATGTTTGTCACCAAGTTGGAGTTATTTGTGTTCTTTCTATCATGGGAAAAAGCCTCCAAGGTACTTATGCAAACTAATGATGTACACTCAGGCGAGTAAAAGAAGACACATCGACTGGCTGATGATTTGTGCATATGATATGTTCGTTTTCAATATACTCACAGACAACGGAATCTCTTCTCGTACCTCGTACCGCCAGCTTTAGCAGGTTTCTATCCACCAGGGCGTTTTTCATTCTTGGAAGCTTTAATATCGATAAAGTCAGCTCAATCTACTACCGCATGGCTCAAGAGGAGGTGGTGGACGAAGAAGGCACGCAAGTCAATTAAGGTAAGCATGAGCTGACTCGTAACTTTTTGCATATATATGATGTTGCAATATACTAACCTCTCATCTAAACTTGGAATCAAAGATGCTAAGAGGCTGGATAAAGAGTGGGGATGTTAACCTTGTACATTATCTACACTTAGTTGAGGCCGAGTATGCTGCACTGCAAGGAAAGAGTGAACAGGCAGAGAGTAATTACAAATCAGCCATAGCTGTGGCATCTCGGAACGGATTTGTTCAGGATAGAGCACTTGCACATGAATTAGCAAGTGCATACTTTGAGAGTAAAGGAGATACATATTGGAAGAACCATCACATGGAGAGATGCAAGGAGTATTACTTGGAATGGGGAGCAACCGCTAAGCTTAGGCAATTGAATAGATGAACATCACAATCACAACAACTGTCACAACATTCCATGAAGAATGAAAGCTAAACATCTACACGAAACGATAAGACACAAAACTACATGATATCTCTTCTGAGATGGTTCTCTTCCTAGCAAGCCTGCATCCTGCATAGTATACACTTGGCAGTAGTGAAAACGGTAACCACTCTGCTGCCCTCAAACACCGAGTCATAACGACATTTGAGAACCACTCATTAAGTAAATCTGTCATAATGCATTCTCGAAAGATGGAATTTTCTTCATAAGTCATCATAATCATCTGCCACTATAACTCCCATCTTCAACATAGTCTTAGGGACTGAGGGTCACTAGTGGATTGGTATACCACCGAAATTAATCCTCTGCCTCATACATTATTGACGCGAACTATCTATAGTATTAGTAGTGATACACATTAATATTGCATAGCACACGAGATTATTCGTCAGCGCGTCAATAGCAAAGCTAGATTCTCTTCGTTGTAGTAGGGTATTGAAAATATCTCCAATATCTCGGCTATTAGGTATTCTCTCCAAATTATCTCCATTCGAACACAAAGCAATATGTATTTCACGAAAAGACCATCGATCGTTATAGTTTCAGACGGCGTCAAGGAAGATGAGACTACTGTGATATCACAAGCATCATCGTTATCACTTGATTCCGAGGGCAAGGAGATGATGAGGTGTATGGAAGAGATGAATAATCAACTATCATTACTCAATGATCGAGCTACAGCAGTAAAAGTGCAGCAAACGACTGTCACAACCGAACCTGAACAAAATCTTGCCGAGAAGATGAGTATGATGAGCGAATTGAACGCCTATGCATTGTCATCTTTGCAAAAGCAAATAACAGCGATGAAATCTCAACTAAAAGAGATACACGAGGTAGTGCCTGCATCTCTTGCTTCGATGCATAATGTAATGAATAAACGATTTGAATTAGAACAGAAGAAGTCTGAACATTTAGAACGATGGGTAACCATGATGGCTAGTGAGCTAGGGTATGAGGATTGGACACCGTCCATTGCAAACTTTGTATACAATATCAAGAATATTACATCTCAAATGAGAAGAGGTGAGCTAGTTAATCAAAGTATATACCTTAATGGATGCTACTCTACTACAGATGATGATAACACTGATGAAGCCAACATCCTACGATATGATGATCAGTTCGTTCCCTATTGGAAAACATTTACAGATGCTCTACAACATACCAAGATCGACTTTGATATCTCCTCGGCTAACAATCGTAGTCATTTTGCTATACATAATATACAATTGTCATCTACCATCTTGGCAATGATTGCTTTAGCATTACAAGGCAAGAAGATTGATATCTTTCGACTATGGGGTAACGAGTATTCAAGTATTAGTGATGGTATAGACTTTGCAATCGATGTCATACAGAACAATGAGATTAAAGACTTTCAATGGGTGAACACAACTATTGATAACATGGTACATGTCACCCGTCTATTAGAAGTGCTTAGTACACATCAATCTCTTGAGCGTATCCGACTTGAGAACTGCTGCTGCAACGCCAAGGGTGTAGATGGGTACAGTATCCTATGCTCAATCATTACTCAACATGCACATATCTTGGGTATCAATCTTGATTCGAATATGATAAGGCCGATGGGAACACATCTTACACACTTCTTGACAACGAACCCTCCACTCAATGAGCTGTCATTGCAGGATAACTTGCTTGATGATGACGATGCAAGGCTTATTGCCAATGCTCTAAAACATAATACGAACTTGAGGAAGCTACATCTAGATGGTAATAACATTACAAACGTTGGCTGTACCGCAATTGGAAGTGTACTCTTCGATCGTTCAAGTTTAAACTCGGCTGCATCAAGTAATCACACATGCATGGTATCTGGTATTGAACTTGAGGGGTGTACTAATAACAAGTATGATCTTCCCGAGAGGAATAAACATTTGAAGATCTATGCTCTCCTGTCGGTTGATAAAGATGATAGTAAAGTGAGAGAGCTTGGTGATAGTGAAGACTTTGAACGTCGTAGGGTGAGTAGATTGGATTGATATTGTACTCTCGTCGTCACATCTTCTCTCACACATATACTAATCATATGCTTCACTTACTCATACAGAACTTTTTACAGGTGTCAGGGTTGAATACAAGTGAGCCTAGCAAGTCTCTTCAGCCAAATGCAATGCGGAGAAAGAGTACAGACTCTTCAACGAGTTGGAACTTGGGCTCGACCGATTCCAGTACAGCCATCAGTACTACAAGTACAAGTGACGGTAGTAATAATGATGCAGTGTATGTCTTCAAGAATGAGATGCACTCATCTTCTCCCAAAGCTAATGCCATAGCCATGTCAATGTCGAGTGATAGTGATAGCAGTAGCAGCAGTGACGATCATATAAGTATATCGACGGTTTCATTTGTAAGACAGAATAGCATATGCTCATGTACTCAAGTCGGCATTGCCCGTAGTATATCACATTCAGCGGACTGCCGACGTTCATTGTTCTTTAGTAACTTTTGCTTGCATAACTCTGTTGATCTTGAAGAGAAGGAAGACAGTAGTAGTTTACCAGGAGATTGCAATACTACTACTTGGTCTAAAAAAGATTCTCTAGCTTTGTTAGGTCAGGGACGCGTTAGGATCTGACTTAGGTATAGTAGTGTGTGTGTGTGTGAGGACGGAGAGAGACACGAGACTCTAAGATATGTGACACAGAGGGGTAGTAGGATGCTCTATTCTCTGTCTCGACAATAATAAGACTATTCTATTGGATTAGATATATCTTGTATTCAATGTTTAGATATATGAGTTGTCCTTGTACAAATGATACCGGCTGCATAGCTTATTGGCTCTCTCCTCCTTATCTCTAGAGTAGATGACACATTTTAAGTTCATTTTGTTTTCTCACTCCATTTTGTCATTTAGCGATCAAACGATCATAGATCGAAGATACAATGCTATTATTTAGGGCCCTACTTCACCTTCCCTATCACCATGAGCAAACGCAAAGCTTCAGCTGTTAGTAATGACATGTCTCATGATGAGATCTCTATTACGGATATATACGATTTGCTGCCTCGTATCGGAGTAAGTTTTTATTGCAAATGACAAAAGTGCATATCTTGTGTGTCATATCCTATTCTCAATGCGGCCTATCATCTCATCTACAAACTACATGCCTCTCGTATCATTATTATTATCCATCCAATAAACAATTATATAATCTATTTCCGTATCTCCTATACTACCCATACAATACAAATCATCTAAATTAAAACAATACATTTTATGCAAATAGAGTTATTTTACTGGGAAGCGATTATCAACATTTCTATTAGCCGTATCATCAAGTAAAGTACTACGAGGTGACGACAATAATGATTGCAACAAACTCATTATAGCAACTAAATCAATTACCAATGATCTGTTAAATCGATGCATTAGTTTCCTCGATAGTATTAATGCACCTGATCGTATGAAATCTCTTTTACGAGAAAGATTAAATGATGTAATTGCAAAGATATCAGAGTCAGAGAATGGGATCATTAATAATATGAAACAACTATCAGAATGGTGTGCATTTCTTGATTATTGTGAACTTACTCCACTCCGTTTATCGGAAGATTTGGGATTCAAGCAAGAAGATGGTACTGTCCATCCACTTTGGTTAGTTGGATATGGAAAATTTGGAGAGGCCAAGTCGAATGCCATCTTATCCGTACCTTCTGAGACTTGGAGTCCTGAGTTATACTTCTTGGCTAGTAAATGGATGGGGGATTATGTTCAAGCTCATCCCAATCTAAGGAGTTACTTTACTGTAGGAGGTGTGCCAGGAGATATTGGTACTTCAGCGGCAGTTATGTCTTGGGGTGACGCAGAATATCTAAAGCTCATGCATTACCCTCCTACCGACACTGGCCATGATGTTGGGGCTGGTTTTGTTATATACCACAAATACCCTATTGAAGAACCGAATGATGGAGTAGTTGATGACGATCACTGCTATCTGCATTGGTTACCTAAAATGTTTTGTGAGAATGAGCCAGGCACTAGGCAGGCTCTTGGCGAGTCTAAGCTTGCATGGATGCTAGAAAATACGGAGGTAAGCAAAGTTTATTAAATGTCATTATATGATTTTGCACCTTTGACTTTATGAAACACTGACCCTACCTTTTTACTGCTATACTTGTGACCTTGCATGGGTGGTATCAACTCCCGATTATCTATATAAGTACGACAATAACATGTTATGTAAAGTTGATGTGAATACAGATTTTGTTCCAACAAACCACATGGATAACTTTGGTGAATGTATTATTGACTTGATGAAAAAGAAATTGAAACGATGCACCAACTAAAGGGTAGATGTTTGTGTAGTTAGATTGGTATTGGTATTTGTAGTTAACGGTTACATGAATTGAGCTGGTCTTGAACGATGTTAGTAGTATAGAGCGACGAAAGATATGAGGGAGAAGGAGTAACATCAAAATACACGAATAACACAATAGCAAATTACTAGTTAGATACAACACTGCTTGACAATAGTACTATAAATAGCTCTAGATTGTGCTTAGCTATCTCTCAACATGCACCCTCATCATCACTCTAATCTCAAACTAAACTGTACCCCACCACACCACCCCAAACACAACACAACACAAATCTAATTCCCCTCTACACAACGTCGCTCCCACATCTCACAATTGGATTTGGCCGTTTGTTGCATCTCCCTAGCCTCGGCAGCAGCAGCACGTAATGATGCCTTCTTACTGAGCAACGTTTTGATTTGCATACTCAATGCCACAGTCTCCTCGTCATCTTCTTCCTCTCTATGATCCAACTCTAAACATTCATCACGAATACGTTCAGCCTCGGTACGCATATCTTCGGCCTCCTTAGTTTGACGATGAGTTTGTTCCTTCAAACTTGATAGTTTAGTTTCCCTACGTTGTTTCTTACGCTGTGCAGCAACAAGTGAAGCCTCTGATTTCATGTTATATAATTTAGTAGACACGTCATGCTTGGCATAAATTGGTGCATGTTCTTTATCAAATTTACATTCCAACTCTTTAGTCTTGGCACGAATATCATTAGTTGATGCTTGTAATTGAGTAATGGTTTTATCAATCTCTTGTGAATCATGCTTGATTTGTAATACTTGTAATTCGACTGAATGTCGTGATTGAACAGCTGTTAATAATTCTTTACGAACCTTGGCTGCTTCTAATTCCTCGGCGGCTAATGTTTGTTCAGCTTGTGCATGTTGTGATTTAAGTAAATCCAATGTTGCCAATTCCGTACAGAGTGCTGTATATATTATATTTATTATTGTTGTTATTTGATGAGGTTGATGTTGTTGAGAGGTGATAAATAAAGCATTCGTGCCCAATGACAATTAAATTCTATATTCATACTACTACTACACATACACTTACCATTATTACGCTCTTGGATTCTACTTGCCACTGCTGCTAATGAATGATTCATCTTGTTGTTTATCTTATTGTGGTGATGGTGATTGTGTTGTGTTGTTTGAGTGTGTTGAGTGAGCAAGATGGAAATAAAAAGAGGTTGAATCGCACAACTCGAGTCGCATTTTTGGAGAGCTCTCTCTTATCTCTGCTCACCTCAACACAATACACAACACAACTAACCATCTTTAACAAACTAATACGATACATTCATAATGGCTCGTGCAACAACAAGCAAGGCGGCAGGCAAGGGTGGTGGTGGTAAGAGTAAGAAGCAGCCTACGAAAAAGAATGGAGGAAACAAACGAACAGCTGCCGCCACAAAGAAAGCATCCACTTCCAACAACAATAACAATGGACGTGGTGATAATAAGAAGGTAACAAAGTCACGTAAAGCATTGGGTGATCACAATCCCAACATTCATTCAAGTGATGATGAGAGTAAAGAGGATGTACCAATCAAGAAGAAGACAACAACAACTCGTACTCGTGGAAGAGGAACTACTCGTAGTCAAAAGGCTGTAATCTATCAAGAAGATGAAAGTGAAGGAAATGACAATAATCCAGCAAGCAGTGAGGAGAGTGACTTTGAAGAAGAGCCACCAGCACCAAAGAAGAGGACAAAGAAGGCAGCTCCTACAAAGAAGAAGGCGAAGGGTAGAGGAAAGAAACGTAGCACAAAGAAACAGTGTCAATCCTCGAGGAGTTGAATGATAGTAGCTCTCCTGAACAATTAAATGGTAGTCCTAGTGCAATTACACAGTTTACACAAAAGTATGCTCATGATAATCATCCCAAAAAGAAGAACAAGAGTAGCAAGTCAGCTTCTCGTGGAGGTGGAGAGAAATCATCACGCACATCATTTGGTAATGTTGATGGTATTGAACGTAAGGCATCAAGCAAGGTTGAGTTTGAGGAAGAGTGGGCAAAGAATGCATATGATTGGCGTTCCCAAACAGTACGGGATTGGTAGGTTAGTGTATTGTTTGTGTATGGAGAGTAGATGCCGTGTGTATAGTGTGTAGAGGGATAGGAATTTGATTAAAGTTATGCCCTGGATTGAGCTTCTGAGTAGTACCGATTTCAATGTTGTTTCATTTCTCATACCTAATATGATTGTAGTTGATATGTTGTTACTTTACACATTCTTCATTGACATATTTGTTCTTTTCTTTCCCTCTGCTTGTTCCAAAAATAATGTGTTTGATAACACTAATACCTCTAGCCTAAAACTGCCTCTGGATTGGCAAGAAGCATTCTCCAAATGATCTCGATAAACTCTGTATTTTCACTATTAACCTTGTCTTTCCCCACTCCACACAATAAGTGAATCGGCAGCTCGCCATTCTCATCCACCTCTGTCGATGATACTAAAGATGTATGTTCATCCAAAAAGTATTTGATCACTTCCAAGTTACCCCCACGGCATGCCGAGTGAACAAGACGCAACGAAGATAAATCTTCTTTCGTTATACTATCAAGCTCTACCAAGTACCGAACAACTTTAACTGAACAAAACTCACAAGCAGTGTCCAAAGGAAGAGGACCTGTGTGCCCAACAGATCTTAATGCGCCTACCAATAACTTAATAGACCCAAGCGGTGACTTATCTTTCAATGCACAACAAAGGGATAGCCAATAGTCCTTATCAATAGTCGTTTTGGCTTTTATATCTTGTGCCTGTTGGGCATATGCTTGTTGGGTTAGTAAAAAGTTAACCAATTCTGAATCATCATTTGTATTCCATTGGGCCTCTCTGTTCCTTGCCAAATCTAGAGGAGTTTTGCCACGATTATTATGAGCATTGATAGCTTGTGGGTATTCATCGAATAAGACTTGAACTACTTTCGTAAAATTACCTCTCCTGTTACTTGCACATGCCGAATGCAACGGCAAGTTACTGAGATTAGATGTCCTTGTCGATGCGGCAGAAGGGTCACCTTTAATTAGCAGCTCAATTATATCTACTCTCTTTGCCCCAGCTGCTATATGTATAGAATGCACACCATTTCTGTTCATTGCGTTAATAAGATCTGGATCGAGCGCCAACATGTACTGAATTGTGTCAATCGTATCAGGTCTAACATTTGAGTAGGCACTATCACATGGATTGGCAACATACCTCTCTCGTTTTCAGCTCTTAATGATTCCGGATATGCATCAATGAGCACTTTACATGGTTCTAATGCCATCCGTCTAATAGCATAATGAATTGGAAGTTGCTCACCAGGACCCTCTGCTCTCACTAAGCCAGGATCGGCATTGAGCATGAACTGTAAAATATCAAGTGAGTCAACATCATCCAACTTGTGGTTAAGACAAAGCTCATGAATGGGAAGAAATCCATCATCATTCCCCAGTCTAATTGCTTCTGGCCATGAGTTGTATAAAAGCTGTACTACTTCCAATGTAATGTGTTTGTTTGAGCATGCTAGGAAAAGAGGTGTCCCCTCAAAGTTGTCGACTATTCTGATGCAAGAAGGCGCCGCTTCAATAAGGTAGGCGATAATGGGTAGCAAATTGTTAATGTTTTCATTTGGAGTTGACACAATTGTATGTAATGGTGTAAAGCACATCTCACCGTCAATCCCCATGGCATCAGGGTTTGCCTCAATGAGCATCTTGATCGTTTCAATATGCAAATTTGTTCTTCTTATGATATAGTAATGTAGAGGAAATCCCTCTTCGAATCTATCTTCCCCACAATTGAACAAATTACCAGCCGAAGCCAAATGCCGTAGTGCCGCCGGATATTCCTCCATTATTCGTCTGATGATTGATTGTGTGCAATTGGAATTATAGCATGCCAAATGCAGTGGATATGTGTTCCATAAGTAATCCCAAAATCTTCATACTCGGTTGAGTCGTTTTCTGACATGGTGCGAGCTACAAAGGGAACGCTATCTAATACATACTCCACAATCTCCATAGACACCCTTTTACTCAAGCAAATGTAATCAAAGAAAGGACGAAGCGCATACATCTCTTGAACATCATGTGAAGTAAACTGATCGAGCTTCTTCATTTTATCTCGCAATGTTGGTAGAGTCAGCTCGCCAGATAAGCAATATTCACGTAGCTCATCTAGTACGTCGTTTATTTCATCATAACTAGACATGTCGTTGCAATGTATTAATCCGAATTGATAGGTATTGAGTATGGTTAATATCTCTCAGTTCTCGGGTTAACTATCACAAAAGTGCATAAGATGTGCACTAAGTTGTTGTTCTATATAAATACCCAGGCTACAGTTTTTACGCCACTACTAATCGATAGACCGTTAAAAACAGCTTGTATTCCCCTATACTCAGTATATTAAGTAGATATTGCAATAGTAATCGCTATTTAAAGTTGTGCCATGGTGATACAGAAAAAATAAGTGATGAGTGATATGAGTGTGTTGAGTGCTTACAAGTGGAATAATACAATTGAAGAATGAAGAAGTTGTTACGATATTGTTGTTTATTCTATGTGACATTGCCAAGGAGTAAGTACAAAGGCCGCCGTGGATGATGTATATTCTCTGTGATGCATATAAAGCTCTACAATTGTGCTGTCTGTTGTGGTGTACGGCTTGGCTGTATCTCAGTTAGTAGAGAGATAGCGTTGTCTGTCATTTTTTAATTATATGTCGGTGCACCTATACTAACTTTCTTATTATACCTATACAGCGACATATCTCTCTGCAGATGAATATATACAACTGTATGCTATACAAGTTAAATGATAAAACATCATATTACGTTGCAATAAGATCAGTGGTTTGAAGAGAGGGTTTGATAGTTATTATTTGTTGTACATAAGATGTGTTTCAAAAGTTATTGTTGATATTGCAACTCCCATATCAAGGTAAGTGATGTGTATTAAGCTTTTATATACATCTTTGTATTGATTGATAAAAGCGTATGTAAACTGATAATATATACCGGCATGTCTCTCTACTCTTATAGTGACTGAAAACAATAAATAATGCCGCCATCGTCTAGAAAAAGAAACAAAGGGAAGGAGAGAAAAGCAAAACAACTGGCCAAGAAGGAGGAGAACGAGAGAGTAGTTGCACATGGATTTTGGCTTGGATTGTGCCGAAGCATGGAATGTAAGCATGGATGTGCTATGATACCACCCGACTATCACCCCGTCTCTAGCTTTATGGATCAGTTTTTCGTAAATTCAAAGCACAAAAGAATGACAGCATCACAAAATTTAAATGAGATATTTACAACACACATACAGATTTGGAACAATGAAAGTCACAAGAAGATAGTATTAGATATATTGATACGTATTGGAACAAATATGTTGTTGCGTGAAGAGTGTGACATGATTTGGCCAATATTCATTGTACAATCAATATTGGCTCTTGAAAATCATGATGGCACAGGTAATATTGAGTCAGTATTCAATAAACGGTTAGTGGCATCAAAGAGTAGAGATCTAACTGTCACTAGTAGTAGCAGACGTGACGCTTTGAAGTTTTACCGAAAAAGAACATCTTGTTCATGCCTGAAGAAGATGCATTTAGAGGCAAGGAAGACAATAACAAAGATGGGATTCTGTTGGGGTTGTGGGAAAGAATTTGATCGTGTGGTTCTATTTGTATGTAGTAGATGTATGGTTGGCCAATACTGTTCGAGGGAGTGTCAAGTTGCCGATTGGACTAACCATAAAAAGAGTTGTGATGACTATGCCCGTGTTCATAAATTGACAGAGGTATGATACTGAATAAGGAGGTCTATGTTAGCTATTACATACCAATAAGCCAGCTTGCTACCATGGTACACTCGTTGTAACCACACTAACAGATTGATATCCAAACTCATTATGCTTCTTATTCTTATCCAAACTTTTACTTTCCGATGGAGCATGATAACATATATACTTATATCCAATACTATACTCTTCTACCATTTCCATCCATGCCTTATACTCTCCTTCTTGCCAACCTTTATAATTTGCATACTCATCAAATGTTATTACTGTACCCTTTACTAATAATTGTCGTTTACATATCTCTTGTAAAAATGTGATTGTACTGGAGTATAAGTCTGCATCCGCATATATACGCAATTGGAGCTGTATGATTATCAAAGAATGGTGATATTGTATCATGGAACCAACCAGCATGTAATTTGACATTATCTTGTATGTTTGTTTCGGGTAATCCTGTTGTTTCATTCGTTGGTGTGTATATATCTCCAGATTTTGTCTTGGAACTTAGATGTTGACGTACTTCGGATAAGTCTGGCGGGACGCCGTTTAGATTGAATTTACCCGCGTCGTATCCTTCTTTGCCGTTATCCCAATCTTCTGGTAATCCTCTGACACACGGTAGAGGGCTAGGAATTTGATCAAAGTTATGCCCTTGCTTGAGGAGCCTGAGCTTCTGGGTAGTACTAGGAGAAAGAAGTAGGACCGATTTCAATGTGGTTTCACTTCTAATATGAATGTAGTTGACATGTCGTTACTTTACACATTGATAGACTTATTTGTTTCGTTCTATCCCTCCACTTTTTCTAATAAGAATAGTGTTTAATGTACCACTGATAATAACATATCCCTCCCGATTCAGTAAATGTAGTCTCTGTTCTTTACCCTTTTCGTAACTCTGCAACTTCTACTACCTCAAACCCCAGCAACCGCCTCGGGGTTTGCCAATAGCATTCTCCAAATGACCTCGATATATTCTGTACTTTCAACATCGACATTATTCTTACCAGCCTCACATAGCAAGTGAATCGGAAGCTCACCTTTTTCATTTACCTCCGCCGATGATACCAATGAAATATGTTCATCCAGAAAGTATTTGATCACTTCCAAGTTAGCACCGCGACACGCAGAGTGTAGAAGATGCATAGAAGCTAATCGTTCTTCTGATAGACTGTCAACCTCTATCAGGTACTGAACAACTTTAACTGAACTAAACTCACAAGCAGTGTTCAAAGGAAGAGACTCTGTGTGTCCAATCGATCTCAATGCACCTACCAACAACTTAATGGATCCGAGCGGAGCCTTATCTTTCAATGCACAACAAAGGGATAGCAAATCATTCTTATCAATTGTTGTCTTTGCTTTTATATCTTGGGCTTGCTGATAATACGCTTGTTGTGTTAGTAAAAAGTTGACCACTTTTGACTCATTTGGATCTCTTCCATTTCGACCAGCTTTTTCCCATAACACATCAAGTGGTGTTTCTCCCCTCCGGTTATGAGTATAAATAGCTTGTGGGTATGCATCGAACAAAACCTCAGCTACTTTCACATTACAAGTCGAATAAGCACAAGCTGAATGCAACGGCAAGTCGTAACTTGCAACGTTCTCAAAGTTGTCACTATTGGTTAAAGGCTTTGATGCGGCTTTGGGATCATGCTTCAGTAGCAGCTCGACTATATCTACCCTCTTACCCTGAGCTGCCTTATGAAAAGGAGTTAAACTCTCGATGTCAAAAGCATCCATACTTTCAGGATACAAATCTAACATATACTGAATTGTATCAACCGCATCAGCTCTAATGTTATCGTCGCATGCTATGTGGATGGGTAGACTATTATATCCTCCTTCAACTCTCACTGATTCCGGATCTGCGTCGATGAGTACTTTGCAAAAAGCGGTAGACTTTCCAGTAGCAGCAATATGAATCGGTAGATAATCTTCGTCGTCGACCATTTCTCTCGCCAAATTAAGATCGTTATTAATGAGCAAGCGTAGAATATCCAGAGCAGTCTCGTCGTCCAGATAGTAATTGTTGCAAAGATCATGAAAAGGAGTAAAGCCATTTCTTTCCCGGATACTAATTGCCTCTGGCCATTCATTTACTAAAAGCCGAACTATTTCCAATGTAATACCTCCACTTTGACACGCAACATGAAGCGGTGCTCGCCCATGTTGGTCAACAGTTCGGACACAAGTAGGTTCCACTTCAATAAAGAAGTTGATTATAGGTAACAAATTGTTGATATTTTCATTTCGGTATGGTTTGGATACAATTGCATGTAGTGGTGTAAACCCCACACCGTCAACGGCTTGCAGAGCTTGAGGATATGCCTCGACTAACACCTTGACAATATCTATATCAACATTTGCTTTTCTTGCAACGTAATAATGTAGTGGTAATCCCTCTAGTGATCCATCGTAATATTCACACCTAAACACATTTCCAAGTTGAACAAGATGACTAAGTGCAGCTGGACACGTCTCTATTAATAATTTGATGATGGAAGATGGACAGTGTTGATTATGGCATGCTAAATGTAGTGGATATGTATTCATTATCATTGTTTCTATAGAACCCACATACCCAGGCTCTCCTGACTCAACTGTTGCTGCTTCGGGATATTTATCTAATATGTATTCTACTATCTCCATGGACACCATTTTACTCAAGCAAAGATGGTGAAGGAACGGACGAAGCGCATATACCTCTTGCACATCATGTAGAGGAAATTGATCGAGCTTCTTCATCTTTTCTTGCAATCCTGGCAGGGTAAGCTCATCAGACGAGCAATATTTACACAGCTCCTCTAATGTATCGTTTATTTCATCATAATTAGACATGTCTTTGAAAAGTATTAATCCGAGTTGATAGGTATTGAGTATTGATAATACGTCTCAGTTCTCGAGTATCAGAAGTGCACAAGATGTGCACAAAAAAGTAAAGGAGGCTACAGTTTCTACACCACCACTAATCGATAGACCGTTAAAAACTTGTATATCCCCCCTATACTCCAGTATATTAAGTAGCTTATTGCAATAGTAATCGCTATTTAAAGTTGTGCCATATCGGGCGAGATAAATGAATATAATGAAATGGTTACAGGTGGAATGCCATTGAGTGTGTTGCTCTTTGTTTGGTACTTATGTGATAGAGAGATTACTTGCTGAATGTTGATAGTTGATAGAGTAAGTACAAATGGAGGCTGCCGCGAGTGTATAATATTCTTTGTGTATATTTAAACCTCTGTTGCAACTGTGGTGGTCCAATCGGGCGGCGTGTCATGAGACCGCCGGTCATCGTGGATAGAAGTTATGTCATTATTTTTTGTGTCGGTGCACCTA
>Ga0214480_100254_pt1 | contig 26718 bp, 21 predicted proteins | sample M1_20Mar14CPVII9_3_FD_165042 | JGI IMG/M metagenome (GOLD analysis project Ga0214480, IMG submission 165042) | Marine eukaryotic communities from Monterey Bay, California, United States - M1_20Mar14CPVII9sort6BwellE17 | ecosystem: Environmental > Aquatic > Marine > Unclassified | place: USA... | reverse complement strand
TCATAAAGCACCAGTTATGTTACTCTACTATATCAGAAATGATGCATCATTTACATCCCAATTGAATGTATCTTCGTCCGCACAATAGGGACCCACATCTGCATCTTTGTAGAATTCCTTTGGGGAAGCAAGTCTCCAATCAACTCTTGATTCCTTGATTTCCGGCTTAAGTTGCCATTCGTCTATTATGACATCATACAAACCAGGACCTAATTCTACTTCTTGTCCATTCTCTGATGTACCAACTATACTTTTGGGTATACTCCACTTGATCCCAGCAGTAGCAGGACCCTGAAGACCATCTAATATAGGATGAAACAGAAAGCTTTCACAAGGTGTGCCAATTTCTTTCTTCCGGTGTACTTTGTCCCAAGTTTCCTCCTTTCTATCAAACTCCCAGTTGTAACTAAATCCCTTCTTTTCCCTACGATGTTCTTTACATTCATGATATGATACTATCTTCACTTCATCAAAGGTTGAAAGTTGTGTTGCATACTTGATAACAGAGCGAACTCCTTCTCCGTTACTATACTCCGGTAGACGAAACACAGCCTCACCATCCGGAGGTACAAAGAGACGTATATGAATCTTGACTACTCCTGAATCAAGACTATCCTCAGGTATGTCCTCAAATCTCCACGCTATGGAAAAGTCACCTCTTCTTGTACCCTGTGTTGCTCGAGCATATATAAGATCCTGGGCAGAGTTGGGGAAACGTGGCCAAAACAGTACTCTCTTTCCACCGGTAGTAGATGGATGAAGCTGAACTCCCGCAACACTTGATACCATCCATTCAGCTGTTGCCCCGAGCATGGGATGATTGTGTGAATATAAATCCTCAGACCTCCACCAACTTTCCCAATGTGTAGTGGCATTATGTGATAACATATACTCGAAAGTACCACAACCAAACCCTGTGGCCTTGCCTAGAGCTAGATTGTGAAACCCATTATCTGATAAGGTTTGAAGAGCATACCGTACTGCAAAGATACCCTCGGAGAAACCATGCCATTGAGACCAACCCATACTCCATTCTTGTCCTCGTTTTGTTATTTCTCCTGATTCAATCATTTCTTGTTTTGTTGTTTCGGACATTTCTCTTACAAATGTATTCTCTTCTGATCCAGGCCATGTATGGCCCTTCCGTTCAAAGTACTTTCTAAGGACTGTACATCTATTCTTCCCATGCACTACCTTAGAGTAGAGGCTCATCTCAGGTCCAGGACTTAGTTGCCAAGCAGAACCTGGCTCTGGAGGTAGAAAGGCACCATCTTTCCGTTGATATAGCCCGGCAATACGATCCTTTACACGGTTGGCCAACTTTAATGCTAAAACAGATTCCTTCTTCCTTCCAAGCTTAGCAGCAATATAGGCAATAGATCTTGCACTAGCCATATAGAAACTCTGATGCATGAGCCATGTATCTCGTCCACGAAAGGTCAGCCAGTCACCTAATCCACTCCCTTCTCTTGTATAGCCTTGTAACTTTTCATCATATCCCTTGGCCAACAACCCCTTATCGAAATGCAATTGAAGAAAGTCCAACCATTTCACATGGTTGTCGTAGGATTGTTCAAGTAGCTTTAAGTCTCCGTAGTGTTGCATATGTCTTGCTGTCATGACGATGGGAGCACTAGCCCATACCGTCTCACCTGAGCCAGTACCAATACCAGCATAGTCATTCAATGCCAGCCAATAACTAGTGCCTGCATATGCACCATTATCCCACTGCTGATCACCCCAATCCCAGACTACTTTTCTGTAGAATGAACTCATATCATACATGTGTAAACTTGATGGTGAATCGGCTAAGATATCTCCTCCATACTGTATCTTTTCCCTATGTGGACAGTCCGACTGGACACTTAGCATGTTGCTATTCATGGCATTCTTCACAAGCTCATATCCACCATTGAGACGTATATTGCTACTACTGAACGTTCCCCATTCATTGAATGCTGTCCGATATACCATTGCATACATGCCTACTGGAGGATGTTTTGTACAACAAACCTCTGCAAAGCGGAATGCATGTGTAGTGAAGTGTGATTGCCGAGCACTGGCAAAACTGCCTCCTCCTGATTTAGGGAGAATGTATACATCTCGTTGTAACAATGATCCGGCCTCGATATGATCTTTGGGGTAGCTGGAAGATGCGCGTTTCACAGTTTACGAAGTTAGAGAGAGATGATAGGAACTTATGTTAGAACACATGGGTTGCAAAGGCAAAATTAAGGCAAAGTAAGGTCAAACGAAGTAGTCAACTTGTCGACACTTTATGTTGAACACACGCATTCATATGACAAACCAATACTAACGCGGACTTTCCAGGGTCCACCCTTGCCTTCTGCATCACCTGCCTTCTTTGACTTGTGCTTAGGTCCTCCGTCGTGCAAGCCCATACCAGCAACGACTGTTTAGTTGAGGTTGGTGTGTATTAGATGTAAGAAGACGAGTATTAGACGATGCAGACAATTGAAATCATTGAAACAAGAAACTCACCAGCTATATTGATATCACCTCTTGTCAATTCAATCGAATCACCATACACAACTGTGATAAATGATTCGTCGGGATTTAATGTACTAACAGTATGACCACGTGGGTATCCATCTTCTGGAACAATTGGTCGAGGCAATCCCTTTTCAAACCGTACCATACCCGAGAATCCTTTACCAAAGTCAACCATCCATCGTCCTTCATCAAGTTCATAAACCTCCTCAGGCATAATCTTCTCCATGGGTAGTACAGGAGGTATCTCATTGGGTATTAACTTACCAATCGGTGCCAGTTTATGACTAGGCATAATTGGACCTCGTTCACCGGCACCTCTTGCTTTGGCATTCGACTTTATATGTAAACTATGTCTCCATGATTCTAATGTTGTATCACTTACATAATTCTTTGGTTTTACCCATGAATGAATGTTTGTCGGGTTTGACACAACTTCATCCTTCCATCCAGGTAAACTATCCCAATTTTGAAATTTTGACATAGATTGTAAATCGATATATTCACCAGTAAACAAACTTGATTCTCTCAAATGTCCCTTGGCAACTTGCCAACCCGAGGCACCATACCCAGTAGGGTATAAAACCTTTGTCTCACCAGTCTTTTTATATGTAATATGTAATTGAGCAATACATGTAACTGCTCCGTGAGGGAAGTAGAACAAACGTATAAAACTACCAGCAATCGGACGATGATCCCACCATCCACTACCCATGGAAATACCAACAACGTGTTCCTTCCGTGCCTGACCATTACCCGTTAAGAATTTGGTAACATCATATCCACGGTATGATACACGTTGTGCATAGTCTGTTAATGGTGGATCTAACGGACCAGAGGAACTAAGTGGTACGCCGTCTAAACTTGTTCGGAATGATCCCAATCCGCTCACTACAAGAAGTGCCGAGGCTACCTCTGTCATGTCCTCTTCAGCATCCAAGGCAGGTAACTTAACTCTAAATATAGGTAATTGACTCCGCTTTTCCCAATTTCGACATGCCACATCTTGTGGACCTAATCCATCTTCATTAACTTCCTTATTATTACCCCAAAATGCACTCGCGTCGGTATTACTCCATGATGACAAATCAATAGGGTGTGATATCCATTTACCTACCCAATCCTTCTGTGACGGTCCAATAGCAAACTTTTGTACTTCAGAAGTGGCGATATTACCACCTGTAACATCATTGGAATCCCAAATTTTCACATACCATTCAATAATGGCACCTATGCCCACTTGTGGTCCTAATTGCTTTAAGGAGATGTGTACAACATCTGGTAATCCGTTGGGTGTTACTACCTTTCCTGAATTCCATAATGTTGATCGGGTACTATCATGTGCTAATCTTGTAACAATTTGATACGCTGATGTTTGTATTATATTCTCAGGACGGGCATTACTCTTTGCTTTACTCCTCCATCGAAAGTTTATATCATCTGATAAGACTATAGGTAAAAACTCTTCTGATAGTGCTGTATTCTTCTTGTTAGGTGATCCACCCGCTTTTTTAATACGTTGTAAATGATTCACAGATAGATCAATTGGTATAATTGATCCATTATTCTGTATATCTTCGTTGTCGTCTCCAATTGCATTTAATTGTATATCTGTGGAGAAGATTGGACCTTGATTAATCCACCATTTCTTGGGTTTGCGATCTTTTGGATGTTTGTTTGGATTTATGTAGTCGTCATCTTCTTTGATATCTTCTTCGTCTAAAACCTCTTGATCATCATTCTCATCTTCTTCTTCACTATCCTCGTCACTAGCATCATCAGTATCTCTAACAGGTAAATCATCACACCAAACTCGTTCCAACATGCCCGGCAAATTCTCATTTATTAACTCCTCAATATCATCATCACTTCCTGTGCCATAATATAAATTGCCATCATTAGACAATTTATCATTAGGTCGTTTTGCAAAGCATCCTTTAGCTGGAAGATGAGAAAGAGAGGAGATTATAACATATGTTAGTACATATGATATATGCAAGGGCAATCAAATGAGGGCAAAGCAGTCAAAAGACGTCGAGACATTATACTGAAACATATGAATTCATATATCATAAAAACAAAATACTAACGAGGAGACTTTACCTGGGAATGTATCACGTGCATAAAAGTAACCATTCAAATCTAATAATTCAAACATTTGTTCACATTGACTTTGAGTACATGGTATATGCTTTACTTTTGACTGGCCATCTTCATTCCAAGCGGCATTGTCATTATCAATACCACCAACACTATTTCTACCGCTAACATCAGTAGCAGTATCAATCAAACTATCTAAACTTTCAACAATAACATCACCATTAGTTAATGTTGTAATTTCATTTGATAAATTTATATACTCTGTTGATAACGATGATAATTGATATTCCAATTTGGCTACTTCGGCTACTTCACGATTTGTTAGTCCTCTATTGTGTCCTTTATGCTGTCCTTTGGCATTGTATAGTCCCTTTGGATCATTGATAATATGTCCGTTAGTAGTAGTGTTATCGAAGGAGGCATGCTGTCGAACAATCGATGCGAATATAACTAAAATTGATACAGCTAAGATTGATAATAGTTGTATTATTATACGTGGATTTGTTGTCCATTTGGAATTAGATGATGAGGAGTAGGGATTGTTTGTAGTTGTATCGATATTATTACTGTTGGTACGTCGTGCTGGACTTCGTGTAGGAGTTGCAACCATTTTGCTCGCTGATTACTTTTATATAATGTATACAGCTCTAGCGATATTGATATTTTGCACTATACTAGAGAAGACAATCTTGTACTGATATTGACGACCTTAGATAGAGCGCCCGACGCTTGATATATGAAGTATTAGAGCAATATATAGGGCCGCTTATTATTGCACTTCCTAACTTTTTTTTTCTCCTCTGAGCGGTATCCTTTTCTCCGGGTCACCACCAATTGAAAGAGCAAGCATATTCCAGCTATCTGAGTAAGCATCAGGCAGTGGGATGGTTTAGGTTGTACATGGGAGGCTATCCACTCTTTGTCTATTGATATATCATCACATTATAATATAAGTAACATGAGTGGTTTTGAATTTCAATTGCAGAAAAAACTGAAACTACTCTCATAATTTTTTATTTTTAGCACGCATCACATCTGCTTATGCACCAATCGAAACTCTATTGGTTATTGCAATATACAACTTGGTATACACAAAATATAGTAGTAACGCATCAGTTTTTAACGCTTGTTCGAATAGTAGTGCTTTTGGGGCGGAATTCTCAATATTGATCAAGAAATATATACTCAAAGTAGGTACTAAAAATACATCATCTCCCTAACTTTGACGAGTGAAGAATTATTGTAATATATACAACCATTGCAGTCTCTGAGACAACAAATACATATAAGTATGGATAGTCTAAGCAAAGATACGCTACTTGCAGTCGAACAAAATTCTAATAAAGTAACATATTTGAAAGTAGGTGCACATCATAAATTATTTAATAAAGAGTCCGGGTGTGGACTTTTCCGCTCGGAAGACTCTGACGACTATAATCGACTTGGTACCGCTGTCGGAACTAATACAAAGCTAACACAACTGTGGATTGACAATATATCTAATAATGTTACGTTGAATACCACAAACAAGAGATTCTATAATGGCATTAGACGAAACTCTTCGATTACCGAGTTATTTCTAAATGCTATTACTTTTGATGATAAAAATATTATTGATGTGGCCCTTGAAGTATTGAAGGCGTGCCAGGAAAAGAACATTATTTCTAAACTACTAATTAATACTATGCCCCTGATGAACTCGACAGATGAGTCCAGGTTTATAGAAAGTTTGAGGGGTTTCACAAATCTAAGAGAAATTACGTTTGTACACTCAAGAATAACAAATGACCAGCTATTGCCTATGGTCGAGGCAATTAGAGGGCATGGTTTACTTGAAAGGGTTAATTTAATGAACAATAATATCGGGGATACTGGCTGTGAAGCACTAGCCACATTACGCAATTTGACCTATCTTAACATCGCCGATAATGACATTACTAATGAGGGTATGATTGCCTTTGCCAACAGTATATCTGAAAACAGTTGTCTACGCAAACTCAACATTGAAGATGATTACAGTGCTAATCCATTTAATTTACGAGCTGTGGCCGATAGCTTCTGTACATCACTTTGCAACACGTCCAATATCAATAACATATACTCGTCCAATCATACGGTTGAAACTATTGTTACAGAAGAAGATATAGGAGCCAAGCTAAAGTCATTACTAGAATTGAATAAGAGTACAAGAAACAAGAGGCATGTTGCAATCAAGAAGATATTACTTTATTATACTCCCGATTTTGATATGGAACCGCTGTTTGATTTGAGTTTGGAGGAAGAAGACAGTGAACGGAATTTGAAAGCATTGCCTCATGTCATTTCCTGGTTTGAGACAGCTGTGCATATAGCGGATTTAAAAGGAGATAGTTTGCCAAATGATGGCTCTATTTCAGACGAAGAAAGCGAAGATGAGCATACTAGTTCTTCAGATGACTCTGTCCCAGACGAAGAAAGCGAAGACGAGGATGATAGTTTTTCAAGCAATGACTCTGTTCCACCCGGAGAAGAAAGTATCGACTCAGAGGAAGTGGAAAGTACCGACCTAGAGAGGAGAAAGCTATTTGCAATCTATCAGTTTGCAATGGCCATGCCAATGTTGTTTGTTCCTGCTTCTCATGACAAAAGAAAGAGTTGACAAATAAGCGAAAGAGTGGTGACTAGAGTTATTTGTAAGGGGTGTAAAGCAGTCAAAAGTAAATGGTATAATATAGATTGTTTACATTAAATAGGCATCAGATATTAGTCGGTATTCATGCAGTACCAACTGCAGCTATATCTCCCATTGAGTGTCTAAAGCCTCGAGATACTTTAGGGTCGTTCTCTTCATCCAGCACATCATTCGCTTCCAAAGAGCTTCGTCTAAAACTGAACCTCGTCGGTAAACTTTTTACTAATCGATTCATGATCCTCCGAGAACGAGAGCCGACAGGTGCTGGACTAACCTTATAGTTTTGACATTCAAATAGTTCAGCCTGATCATCTATCCTGTTGTCAATAGGAGCAGTAATAGAACGTCGAGGAGGACCACGAGCTGCCAAAGTAGACTGTGGAATCTGTTCATTATCAGCATGCCATGATGATCGTCTAGCTCTGCCTTTAGGTTTGATAATGCCGCTTGATAATCTTCTCATCTTCTTGAATAACATTCGTGACTTGAATGATTGTTTGATCTTGTTAGTGGCAGCAACGGTATCGTTGTCGTGCTCATCGTATCCATCCTGAGCAATAGCAGCTGCATTGATAGCCGCAGCACGAATAGAAATACTAGCCGATACATCACAACAAGAGCTACCCCCATTATTAACCCAGCTTAGAAAGTCCTCGATACTTGAACTACTTGAGCCTGATCGTTTTGGTATATCCAAATCGAATTGAAGGGTCGTTGCCACAAAGTTTAAAGATGATCCTCCGTCCCAGCTATAACAAGATACCATGGAGTCCATTAGTGTTGATATGTTGTTACTTCTTGCGGCACTTGAGCTGTCAGAACCATGCCGACTACTTTTAGCACTGCCACATGACGAGATACTAGATGTTGAACATAAACGTATGGAATTCTGACTGTTGCTACGGTATGATTTGCCTGACCATGAACGACGACGTTCACTCCTCAACAACTCAATGTTTCCATCCTCGACTTGCTCATGCTCTAGTACATTCTTTAACGATCCTTTGAAAGAAGCTCCCTTGGTCGAGCTTTTACGTGGCAGGCGTCGTACTGGAGTACCCTTGGTCTCATGATGAGATGCATCCAATGGCTTGATACGCCGTTTTCTTCTTCCAGAGTTTGATCTTGGTACACCTCTACGAGTCGGGGTGTACTTCATTTCTCTAGCTACTTCTTCATGACTTCGACTTCTGTGTAAACCACGCGTTGGCATGTCTGTTTGGCTATTCTCTATCGCCTCTTCTTCCATCACATTATTGAGACTTCCGCCTCTGAATGGCACTCTCCTTGTTGAACCAATCTTTTCTATGATTTGTTGCAATTCTTCTGTTATTGAGAGGTAATAGGTATGGGTGAGTAAAAGAGACATATGATATGCACAATATTTAAACTGTATCCTCATCCTCTTGTGATTCTGCTCATATGTTCAAAATCTGACGAATGTGTGCATACTAATAAACATTCATATGCAAGTGCATATACCAAAACCACTGCCAAGCTCTGTTCAACTCACCAGGTGACGTGTTAGTAATGGCTGATAGATCATCACATAAAGTATCGTCATCATCTTTCAACAAATTACTCGAACTCGAACCGATAATATGCGTAGGGATATCCAACGCTCGTTTGTTTGTAGGTTCCAATTGCAATTCAGAGTCGGGTAATAATATACTACTTCCGGGTACAAACTTGACTATCTCCTTTGGATTCTGTTTGATGTGCATAGCACATAGTTGTGCTAATGCATCTAACGATGGTGTTTCATTCGTCTCGACACTAGTCCGACGACGAGGGCTGGTTACGGCAGCATCTTCGGCACCATCGAGTACTTCCCTATTAGATGATACACAATCTGTTGTTTTCCTATCGAGATGAGATATATCCAACTCATCGTCATTGCTATAAGGAGTTTCAATGACGTCATCAGATGATAGAGGCAGAGGATGACGAAGAATAGGACGGCTCTTTATATCGGCGGCGGCGGTAGGAGAAGTATCCATCTTTGATATGTTATTATTATGAGACTTACAAGGAACTGAGGACGATAGGACTTTACACTGCATTGTATTCTTGCTCTTGCTGTGATCGATCGATGATGATGGATGATAATGATGGACGATGGTCGATGGTCGATGTTGATGTTGTTTTAGTGTACTGAAGTGGCCTTGTGAGTTATGATCTTGGATCCTCTGCTGTACGTCTGAGGAAGTTGATCTTAGGCCTTGACTGTATGCAGTATTTGTAACAGATATGGAGGAGAACATTCATAGCATGGCAAATCATAGCCCTAGTTAATCTCACAAGCAACGCAACTAGGCAACTTTTTTGTCGAATTAATTCACGGGCAAGATACCATCCCTAGAGAAAAACATGCACAGAACTCTTTTGTCTAATGCAATCAAGAGATGAAATGCAATATCAAAGAGGTCCCAAGATCTCCTTCGTTCTCCTGGATGTTGGCATAATTATTATTGTTTGATCTACAATACAATAAACGCTGTTTTCTATTAAGAGGAGAGATCTTTTCATAACGAATATAACGGCATAACGATTTGCATTTGCAATTGCAATCGACACAATCATTATTCAATCATTGACCGACACAATCATTGACGACACGATAGATATGATGACGAAGGCTTCGGGTACTACTGCCGACGACAATGATGAGAAAGTAAATGACAAACTAAACTTTTCATCAGACTGGCAGAGAAAGCTAGAAGCTACCAACAAAAGCATACTATCCGCATTGATACAACATAAAGAAGAACAGAAAGACGAGAAGAAGGAAATGAAGATGCTGCACCTATTACATGAGCTACCGATAGATACAGAGACAAAGGAGGAGTTGATAAATGATGTGAAGGCGGTGGTATCAGATTGCAGTGTTGTGGCGGAGACTAAGGCGGAGACTAAGGATACCGACAAGGATATGTTGGATGAGGAAGAGGATGATACTGCAGATGCAAAAGAGAATGAGAATGAGAAGAAGATAGGTGAGTAAGAAACATATGATATTCATTCTCATTCATTACATGATGAATTTATCATGCTCATATCATATGCTCTTGCACTATTTCAGATCTGGATCTCATCAACTCCTCATCAAATGTAAAGGCTCATGAAAAACCAATGAGACGACGATCATCACTTGATTATATTCGCCCCTCAGAGTGTAGCCTCCTAAGGAATAGCTCTCTTAATGGTAGTGGGTTTAGATCTAGGAGTCTTAGGGATGTTCTAGAAGATAAGGAAGCTGATGATTCGTCATCCTCATCAAAAGATAGTAATAGTATGATGCGTATCCCCCGCCGAAGGATATCGAGAGGCAACTCCGGCAAGAGAAGAGTTGCTCCGACGCCAGAAGGAATTCCATCACGTCACTTGTCTCGCAAGAGCTCGGCCAAAGGGTCGGGGTCGTTCAGAGGTAGTTTGAGGAGGCTAATGGAAGATAAAGAGACGACGGATCTTGGACTTGGAGAGTCTTGTAGCTTGTTATCGTCGTGTTCTTTGAGTTCATCATATCAAAGAGAGAGTATCGATATTATGGACTTTGGAGTTCAAAATGATCGGTATAGTGGCTCATCAGCAAGTCCATCGGTGACAAGTTCTGCATTATCTCTTGCACCAAGTGCTACCGATGGCTTTGTGGGGTGGAGTAAAAGTGATTCAGCAAAGAATATCCGAATCAACTTGAATCCTAAACCCAAAGCCAATCAAACAGTTTCATCAGTATCATCAACAGCCCAACGAAAGAGATGTGAATCAAGTAATTCTAGCATCATCTCTGTGGACTCGGCAGGCTTTGTCAATTGGGTAAACGACGGCGAGGGGGATGAAAATAATAGTGCTCATACGCTGTCGGCCAGTATTGCAAGCTTTTCTAGTATTAAGAAGGAGGAAAGTAATGAGAGTAGTAGTAGTATCACCAAGAATGCATCATCTTCATCACCAAAAGGGTTGTTGAGAAAGTTGTCTACCGGTCTGACCCGAGGTACATCCAAACACTCAACATGGAACCGCTCTAGTAGTATACTATTCGATGAAACTGCAACCATTGAAGATAAACAAAAGGAGTTCTTGGCAAGTATCGACCCACCAACCAAACCTTCAGGCTCCAGACGACTGTTGAATCGACTATCTCGTAGTTTGGGTTCAAGCTTGAGAAAGAGCAGCACCAGTACTCGGGCATTAAGGCACTCTTTACCAAATACAGACAGCTTGTCTGATGACGATGGTGAGTATTCTCGTTCAGCCATACCGAGATTTAATACTGAAGATGATGTAGATATTGGAGAGTTCCACAGGGAGTTGTATGCAACCAAGAAGAATTCGAGACTGCTTGATGTTTTGTTTGACTAGGATTAGGTTTTTAGTTGTATAGGAGTGAGGAGGTTTGGTTGTATAGGATGCACATATGTTAAAATGTAACAATTCAATTTAGGTTACATGCTTCCTTTCTTTTCTTACACTTCTATATGCCCCGTCATAGACCGTCCTTCATATAATCTATCCAGACTGTTCCAACAAACAACTAACCCTCTTGAGAAAAGGATTCTTCTTTCCACCACCCTCATCACTCTCCTTCTTCGCGGCAGCAATTAAATCCTTCCTCAATTCACCAATATCAACATGTTCATCTTCCTTATTAAACCGTGGCATGGCAAATGATTCATTATCTTCTACATCTGATAACTCCTCTGATGCTCGTCTACTACCGTTAGTATCCCATGAGCTACGTTTCGTGGCAGTGGATAATGTGCTTGATAATCGTTTCATTTGTTTGGTTAATACATTCTCTGTTGATGAGGTACTACTTGATTTGGATAGTTTACCGCCATGTTCATCCTCTATTGGGGTAACTGTATCATTCTGTTCTTCAGTGGTATCCTCTTCTTCCTTACTTTTAGCACCACCCTCGGCAATATCCTCTTGACTATCAGCAGCATTCCAGTTTAAAAACCCCTGACTATCAACTAAATTCGATAAACTACTCTCATTACCTTTACTACCATTCCATCCCATGAAATTATCGGAATCTACAAGATAACTCATATTATTACTAGCATTTGATGATGGAGATGTAACACCCGATGCTGCATTGGATGGATCACTTAAGTTAAAACTAGCATTGACCAAATCTTCCGAAACACCAAAGTCCATGATATTAATAGACTCGTGATTTTGCATGTTGGACGGACATGATGATGAATTACGTGTTGTTTGGGAACTAAAGATACTATCAAACTTTAAGGATTGTACGAGAGACTTGTTCATACGGCCTGATTTACCGTGTAGGTGTCTATTCGGACGTCGGGCTCGTGGTCTATAGTTATTATTGTTGTTGGTGTTAGTTGTATCTTCTGTGCTTTGTGAGGAGTTGTCATTATTGGACTGCTGCTCAACGAACTGCTCATGACTTTTACCCAAATCTTGAGAATTACTATTATCATTATCATTTGTTTGTGTTGTAGGCTCATCTTCTAATACATTTTGTAGGCTAGTTGTGAAGGATCCGCGCATTCCTGAATTATTCTGTGTTAATCGTCTTCGTGGTGCTCTCCGTTCCTTGCTTGGCGGAGATGAATCCTTCTTGTCTGTGACATATGTATAGAGGTGTTGAGATAGATGAGAAATTAAAAGCGAGCATATGATGTGCACAATATATTATCTCTAGCCTACGCCTACACCCTGCATACCAAATCCAACCGACAACCTGTTTATGCATATTATATACCCAACTAATAAAACCAGATATCCATAGCAACACGCTGCTACCATAGATATAAACTCATCACAAAAGACATACGATAGGCAAGGCAACTATTTTTGCATTGAAAAAAGTTACTCGCCTTTCTCTTCCTCTTTCATCTTCGTTGAATCACCACTGCCGTCGACTTTTGAAGCATCTATATCTCCATAAGGGGGCATATTAGCTATTGTCTTCCTTATAATTTATGGTAATAGCCACTTCATTATTCATTTGCCATTTATTTGCCTTCATTTTTGATCAAAATGTTTGTGTCGCATGTCACAATAAGGTATGCAAATTACTTTTATGAAATTTATTTAAATTACCCTGTTGATATTATAAAACTAAACTTATATATTATCTGAATTCGGTAACGCTATAGGGTGTGAGGATAAACCCTATTTGGCGATCCAACCTTAATTTTTACATTGCCCGGCGCCAGGCCCGGCGCCCGGCAAAGGAAAAGTGTAACACAGAGTAGCACAGAGTGTGGAGTAGTGCCATCACCGCCTCAATAGTGTGTTGATGGACAACAGCAATAATGAGTTAGCCAATCTTTATCCTCTTTATCGTCAAGTTATATGCACCGGCGGTGGCGGAGGAAAGATACGATTTTCAAAGATTCCATGTGAAAAATAAAAATGAGAAGCGAACGCTCATGCTCATATCGTCCATACATAAACAGAAGGTAAGATGGTCTATGTAATGATTATTCGTTGTATGTATATATCTGATGCTAATACTCATGCTGCTCAATTCTAATTGTTCCGTTCTTCATGGGTATAAAAGAGGACACGCAATACAAAGGAGATAAAAAAATGACGGATGACATGAATGGATCATCAAATGATACTGATATGATTGGTATTATCGGAGGTACTGGTCTCGGTGATACATTAGCAAGTCGTATGAAAGATTCAAAACTTGTAGATGTGGATACGCCTTTCGGCAAGCCGGCGGATAAGATACTTGTTGGAACTTTAGGCAACAATCGACGAGTTGCATTTCTAAATCGACACGGTCCCGGCCATAAATATCCACCAAGTCGAGTACCATATGCAGCAAATATTTATGCCATGAAGAAGCTAGGTGTGCATACTATTATTGCAATGGGTGCAGTTGGGTCATTGGTAAGAGAGTAGAAATCTTAGAAGGATGTATTATCAATATCAATATATCTTTTGCTCGTATCATATGTCAAATATCTCTCATCATTACATTCACATCTCTACCAATAGAATCAAGATATTGCACCTGGAGATCTAGTAGTGGTGGATCAGTTCATTGACAAGACATTCAAAAGAACAAACACATTCTTTGCTGAATATGGAGCTGTACATGTTGAAATGGCCAATCCAGTATGTAATCGATTGAGAGAGAAAATTATTCATACCGGAAGAGATATCAATAGTGGACATAAGGTTCATTCAAAAGGAACATATGTATGTATGGAAGGACCATCCTTTTCTACTCGTGCCGAATCTTTGATGCATAAGAGTTGGGGAGGCGATCTTATTGGAATGACGGCCATGCCAGAAGCTCGACTTTGTAGAGAAGCTCAAATGTGTTACTCATTAATAGCATTGGTTAGTGATTATGATTGTTGGATGCCACATACGCCTGGAACTGATAAGAAGGTTCTCTTAAAAGAGATTATTGCTAATATGAATATAGCATGCAACAACTGTGTATCACTCATCGAGTCCGTGTTAAGCAGTGATCATGTATTGAATGACCACAATTGCATACACTGTAGGAAGAGTCTTGAGTTGGCCGTATGGACAGACAAGGATGTTATATCAAAGGAACAAGAGGAGAAGATGAAGGTGTTATTTGAGTAAATATATGATAGTATGATAGTTAGTTGAATCCTAATAATCTATTGTCCTAGTTTCCTACTGTATATTTAATCTACCTATTGCAACACCTCACTAACTCAAGAGATAAGCTGGGGTTAGAAGATGACATTCTTCAGCTTCCACTTCTTGCCTTCGTCATTAGTCACAATATCTCTTCGAAGTTCTGAAATGTCAACACAAGTTTCACTATCTCTCTTATTAAGTCGAGATCGTAAGTTTTGAGTTCTATTTGATGTGTCATCCCCACCAGAGCTACTTCGTCTGGTAAAGACTGAGCTAAAGAGGGAGTTGGTCGGTCGACGATTTGGTCCATCTTGTCCGGTGGAATGCCTCAATCCAGTACCAACATCATCACTACCATTACTATTCCTCTTTTGTACTAACGAATTCCGGAGTTGGTTGCCAGTAGTGCCGCCGTTGGTTAAGCTCGCAGTTAGATTTGTTGATACCCTTCTAATTCTTCTGGCTAAACCATTTCCCGAAGTAGACTTCTTGAGTGGCACCCCAGCGTCACCTGCATCCTTCTTTACTTCCTCCTCCTTCTTCTTATCACTTGAAAAGGTATCAATGCTGTTCTTCGATAGTGCAGCAGAGCTATCCTCCATACTTTGACCGGCAGACCAACTTAGAAACCCCTCCTCGTCAACCTTGCTAGAAAGATTTGAGCTACGTGTCATATTTGAGCTTACCGAGTCTAATCGAGATCCCATAGTGATGTTAGAGATTTGTGAATCAGGTTTTAAATCTAAGCCTCTCTTTGGAACTTTCTTTCTCCACCCTCGCTTCTTCTTCTTAGACGACAAACTGTTGTTCCTTATTGAAGAGTTCTTCCATCCAATAAACCCATCTGACAATATAGAGTTTCCTTTACTACTTGAATCTATTGATCTTTGGGATGGATTGGGGGTATCACTAGGGGTGTCATCCTCATCGATATAACTTGACGTTGGTCTTATTGTTTGAGATACCCCAAAATCCATAATATTCACACTCCCTGCCAAGGAACTCCCCATCATACTACTAGAGCTAGTACCAAGTGATGCTGATGAAATACTTGAACTGTCACTTAAATGAATCGCCGATATGTTCACACTACTGCCGCCAGCTTCTTTGTCTTCTAATACATTCTCGAGTGAGTTTTTCTTTTGAGCTGATCCCCTTCTACTTTTACTTTTTCTACCGGCTAGACTTCGTCTTTTGGGAACAACCTTAATACTATCCATACTATTTGCAAAGTAATTATCCGATGTGTCACTTTCATTCATATTAGACTCCTTATCTTCGAGTACATTAGGAAGACTTGGCTTCTTTGATTGTGATAAACGACGAACTAGAATCTTCTTATTACCTGACATACACAGGAACACAACATCAGATAAGTTTGAGAAGATGATATGAGTACACTGAGACATGATATCCATAACTTTTTTATAATAACATATCATGCAAATGATGTATTATGCACAATATGATATGCATTTTATCTCTACCACTCACCTGACTGCTTAGATGTTGTAACTGTAACCTTATCAATAGAATCATCCACATTATCAAATGATATTCCTTCCCCACCATCTTCACTAGTACTACTGTCTGATGCTCGTTTTGGTATTAACTTTTTCGTCTTTTCATCTAAATTTTGCAAATCCAATCCACTCGACTCTGGTACGTCACCATTAACAATACTACTATTTGGTATATCTATAACTTTATCCTTATCCTTATCATCATCTTGTGTATCATTCACTGCCGTCTTGGAATCTGAAGAGGCAATTGTTCTCATTAGTGATGCATCGTTGATGGATGATTTAGCAGCATGCTGCTGCTTCCCTTCTTCATAATCTATCAGTGTACTTAACAATCCAGTAGCTGTTGTTTGATATTTCAGACTATTGGTTAATGTATTTGCCAGTCGTTTAGAAGATGATTGCAGTGGTGCCATAGTATAGTTTTGTGATGAGATATGATATAAGACAATTTCGTATGCCAGCAATCAACGCCTATTCTTCAACCTGATAATATTCTCTACTATATTATTTGCTCCCTTGATAGAAAGATGAGCTACTCTCATTGCATTAGGTGCCGCTATCTCCTAGTACATCTTCCTCTATATAATTTTTTTCATTTTTATTCACTTGCGAAGTAAAAAAGTTTCTTACTGGGTTTTACTTGCGGTCGGTCCTAAATATATCACGATGTACTGGCTAGACTTTAGATGCTTTTCTTGTACACAATACATTGCCTTATTTAAGATTTATCAAACAATAAGTACTTGTTTGGATTTTGGGCTAGAATATAACATTCTTAAGCTTCCTGTTAAGATTGTTCCCCTTATCTGTTCCCTCCTCGGCCGCCTCACAAAGCTCTCTCCTCAACTCTCCTATATCGATACAAGCTTCACTATCTTCTCGTTTCACTCTTGGTCGAATGTTCTGGGTGTAATATTCATCATCTTCGGATGAGTTATCATCTCCTGCATTACTTTTCCTTCTGCTAAATACCGAGTTGAATAGTGATGATCGACGATTTGGTCTGTCATTATTGCCTGTTGATCTTCTTATTGTCATGTCGGGTATATCTGAACTTCGTCTGGGTATCGTACCGGTTGAGTTCCTGAATGGTCGGCTATTATCATTGTTAATTTCCCATGATGATCGTTTAATAGATGCAGTTAGATTGCTTGATAGTCGTTTGAATTGCTTGACTAGATTCCCGGCTTCTTTCAATTCAGATACGGCATCGTCAGTCTCCTCCTTCCTTTCTTCTTTTGTCATACTCGGAGATGAGGTATCAAAGCTACCCAAATCACGTTTACTTTGCCATTTAAGGAACCCCTCCGAGTCTACCAAATCGGATAGATTTGAGAGGTTTGATACCTCTCTTGTAACTCCTCTCTTGGGAATTGGTCCCTTACTCTGCTTTAACAATGTCTTCCTTCCTCTCGTTGGGGTTACCTTCTTTGAGTCTCTGCTTTGTCCCCAACCAATGAAACCATCACTATCTGATAATAATGACCTTGCCGAGTTTGTTTTATTACTTGATAATAAAGACCTTGATGAGTTGGTTCGATTTCCCGATAATGTACTAACAATCGATATCTGAGATGGAGTACTCGTCGTCGTTCCATCATCGTTGTTATCCGCCGCCGAAGTTGAAGTCGTTGTTTCAGACGAATCAATACTAAACCGACTATGACTAACGCCAAAGTCCATGATATTAACACTTTCCTGGATACTACAATCAATACCAGCAGATGATAAACTTGATGTTGAATTGTACAAGTGTATCGATTCCATTAAGTTGCTTCTGAATGAGGCATCATACGAGCTTGAGGCCACTATTGATTGTAATATACTACCAGTGGGAGGATGTGATCGTGACGATGAGACACTTCCTCCAGATAGAATTAAGTTTTCCATTTCATCAATACGAGCTTGTAACATATCCTCTTGGGATTGTAAAGTTTGTACTAGTTCTTGTGATGTTAGACTTGACGACGAATCGATATTATCATCTGCCCTTGTTTCGGGTATACCTCTAAATGAAGCACCCTTAAGGGAGGAAGACCTAGGAATGTATCTCATCGGCAGCTTATTATCCCCTTTTCTGAAACGGAATGATCCACCACGGCCAGAGTGTGACCGTGTTATCCCTCTCTTTGGGAGACTGTCCATATTATCAACAAGTTGTTCATGTGTCTTGGTTAGATTGGGCGGAGAGTCATTATCCTCATCTTCATCAAGGGGAGCATTCTCCAATACATTCTTTAGGGAGCCACGGAAACTCCCTCCTTTGGCTGAGTTGTTCCTTGGCAGTCTCCTTGCTGGTAGACGACGTTTCTCTTCTATAAAAGGTAATGACAATACAGTAGAAGATGCAATAAGATATGAGACGAATAAAATACGTCATATACACCACATACATCAAAAAGAGACACATCACATGCATATACATAAAAAAAAAGATACACATCATAACTATACAAAAAGAGACACCTCATATGCACACTATCAACACTTACCCGATTGCTTGGTATTGGTGACGGTAACTACCTTCTTCTTATCTACCCCCTCTTCTCCATCATGAACTGCCACCACTGGTTCTTCATTTCTCATCATTGATAAGACTAAGTCATCATAACTTACTACTCCATCGTGCTTATCAATTGAAAGATTAGAAATTGTAGAATCATTAAATGTAGATGCTGAAATTGTCAGAGGTGACGCTGGTGTTAATGTACTCATATGTGAGCTAACCTCGGGGTTTAATGATATGCATGTATCACTGGAAGTTGTGGTTGTATCATCTGAACTGTTTAGACGTCCTCTTCTTGTTGTATTATCATAGCTTGTTAGTCCGGTTAGTGCTAATGAGTTATCTTGCTGATCATTACTTGATGCGTCTAATGTTGAAGTAGCGGCAATGTTGGATATATGCACGGTACAATCACTTATTTGTCGTCTATACTTGTTGCTCGTATCAGTTTGCTGTTGTATATGGTTGATAGCTTCAGTTGCATCGACCTCTTTTGTTGACGATGTTTTGTTGTTAAGGAGTTGCAATTCATGCTCCTCCTTTTGTAAAGCAGCATTCTCTTCTGATAGTGAATTTAGTATGTTTTTATTTATATCCTCCATTTTAGATTGTAATATGTTCGTTCTATTATCAGTTGATACATCCATCATAGTTGTCATGTCTCTTGCAAAAATAAATAGGAAGTAGGAGTTTATTGCAATGACATATCTTTTTGTAGTAAATATGTGATGAAATTATAGATTCCACTGCCGTCAATTAATGAAATAGTTGGCCACTGATTACTCAATATATTAACCTATCACTAATAGAGGCGGTTCGTAGTTCTCTAGCCGGGTTGTCAATACTATTTTGCATTACCAACATTATCGTACCATCTTGGGCTCAACAAAAAAATGTCGCAGCTCGATGACCCTAGTACAACCGCCACGAGTAAATCTGTGTGTTACAATCTAGAGCTCCTCAAAGACTGGCAGTACCTATGTCAATCTCTTTACTTTACTATTTGCATATGCCAAACTGCTTCATACTCAACATTCAAATATCATTTAGTCGGTACTGCCCCTCAGTACACGGCGGCTAGTTTTGAATTCCTCTTCTTCTTCTCCCATGAAACCAACAAGGCTACCGCAATAAACATCCGGTGCATACAATCCGCGGTTACGATTAATACTGTCATATCCATTTCCTCTACGGTCGGTACCTCTAAAGACACTTCTCTTGTTATTACTGAGCCTATCTAGCTCCCCCTCATCAAATAAACACATACATTGCGACTTATTGCAATCAAAGTTGAACCCTCGAAAGACACCGTCATTGATTAGCTCGATTGGACTTTCCTTGACACACACTTCAGCACAATCTTCAAAGCTTCTAATATTAGTGAATCTACCCCACTGGTATACTTCTCCCCGGTTATCAATACACTGTTCATGGCCCTTGTTTAATAGACGGAAGGCAAACCTTGAGCCATTTCCGTTGTTCGACCCAGATCTAGTTATCCCATTGGGCGATGGGTCTCCGACACATTTGGGGTTAGGTGGAGAGGGCGTGGGAGGCTTGTTAATCAACCCATCGACAGTGCTCTTGCAGTAACCTTTCAAGTCATCAAGATCAAAACTGGTGACAGGTTTATCAGGGCACCAATCATCGATTATATCCAGTAGAGTATTGGGGTTTCGGCAGGTCTTAATGGCTTTATCTCGGCACCTTTCTTCTGCAGTAGCGTAGCTTGCAGTAGAAAAGCCTGGTGAGCACCAGTTTTCAACGATTACTAATTCGGCGGCGTTTTTGCCTGTTTCAACACAAACGTTGCCATATGCAGTAGACGATAATGATGTAGAAAGTAATGTCAAGATGGATGATTTCAGTAGAAGATTCATATTGTTATGTATAGTTGGTATATTTTGTAGATGAAGTTAGCGGATGCGTTTTGTCGTTATATGTGTTTAATACTTGCTTATGTGTACGATATGATTATTGATTTTATGTATCTGTTCATATGATGATGGAAGATAGGCCCATAAATCGAGTCTAATCTTGTGGCCTATCTTGTTCATGGGTAATCGTATTATATTCTGTTCTATTGGAACAGAAATCAATCTCCTATCTTGTTCATCTATTTTGTTCTTGCTTTGTAGTGTCGTATATTATATGCTCATTAAAGTGAATTGCCATTAAAGCAAAGAATTGTATGTGTAATATGTAATTGATTATATTGATACATTTTTATTCCTATCTTTTACATCCTTGGATTGTATAGTATGTTCGTTCTCAGTGACACAACATCCACATCACATATTGCAAATCATATAAAAAGTGCCACTTATTGATTATATTGCAATGAATCTTTTGTTGTTGTATATGGGTGATGAAATTATGAACATTATATAACTGGCGTCGTCAATTTACCGAACTTTAGTTGATAAACAACCCAGATATACTCCTTTGCCAAAGAGGAGGCAGCCGCCACCTCTTCCATGAAAAGAGAAAGAAAGCAACCTCTCTCTCAATCATCAATCGCGCCCATCCTACCCTCCTTACGTTTCATCGCCATACTTCTGCTTCATTCCTCCTCCCCTTATTCTCTCCCCTTATTTCCTCACACGTAATTGGCAGCGGCAAACACGACGATGGCATATATAATACGACGACAGCGGTGGATAGGCTTACTGTTTAATATACTGCTGGTTATAATATGTATTTTCCCCAAAGCTAACTCTTTTGCAACCCCAACCACATCTTCAACATCTCATCATCAAGTTGATACTCTTCACAATAAATATGACAATGATAGAATAAAACAACAGCCAAACAACAGTTATATAAGTTGTAGGAGAAAACAAACATTTCAATTATATGATACAACAATAATACCAGCTGCAAAGTCTGTCATTGAACAAGCTGCAGCGGCAAGTCAAGGCGTAGTATTGGCAGACTACCAATCTGACGCTGCCGCTCTCTTCAATAATATGAAGTTACCTGCGGCGGTAGTAACAGCTGGTATGATATCATTAGGATTTGCAACACGTTTTCCAGAATTACCAAAAGACACCATGGACAAAGTATATCCCACAAATGTACGACAACGTGTAGCCAAATTGGACAGGTTACATATAGTACTAAGCTTAATTAGTATCACGTCAGAATTATTGGTAGTACTTTGGGCAGCCGTGGAAGTGAATCAATTAACTGAACGTGAGTTTCTACCGGCATATGGTGTTTGGGATTTAATCCATCGTGATTGTGACTTGGCTTGGAGTGCAGTGAATACATATTACATATTGGGTATTATTGGTTTTACAATCATGTTATGGCTACGAGCATATGTTATGTTAATTATTGCAAATGCATCGAAGAATTTAATGAGAGCAGCATCGACTGGAACCGGTGCGGCATTATGTTTAATGGTATCAATTGTTAATCGGGGAGTGGAGTCGGGAGGGGGTAATAGTATAGATAGATATGGCGAATCAATTCTGGATTTAATGACGCACTATGTTTCATTATTAATGGCTGCGGCTATGAATATGGACAGTCCAGGTCCACTACAGTTGACGGCAATTGTATTGGAAATCCTATCATTGACCTTCTTTGTGGCGGTATTAATGACCGAGACAGAAGCTAGTTATGAAGAACAAACAGACGAAGATTCATGCTCAATTGATTTATACGAAAAGATGAATGATGAAGAACAAGCTGCCAATATATCATCTAAAGAACGGGAAATATATAATAAATGTGTTGAGTTGGCAGAGGAAGAAGAGCAGATACGGCTGGAGGAAGAAGAGGAAGAAGAACAGAAGAAAAGAGAGGAGGATAATGACTCATCTTCAGGCGGCGGTGGTATGGAGTAATGAAGTACATTTAATCTACTACTAGCAGGCACTGCCTTAATACAGATAGAACAGAAGTTACTTTAATTGACTTATAATTCCTGTACAACGTCCAGCTCTTTCTATTTACATCTATGTCATTTTCTCCCCCCTCGATTCACACTCCTCACACTCACACTAAAACAATATCTTAGCCCTACCCATGCTCTTTGCCCTGCTCATACCATTCTTACACATCTCTGATGTATCCCCATGTTGTACTCCCTTCTTTGGAACTTATCTCCTCCCTTCCCAATGCAATAGACATTCCATTGCATGCTTGTGACAGTTTTTGCCTCTCCAACTCGACAGTCTATGTAAACATGAACAAAAGAATGATCACATAAGAGACATGTTGAAAATAGACGGCAGATATGAACATATGATGTGATCACTTACCATTAAAGCTTCTTCCAAACCAGCTAAGGCACGCCTAGAACGTTCCAAGTCGCTCTCCAATTCAACTATTCTCTTTGCAAGTACTTCACTTGCTATTTCTTCTTTGGAGACTTTCTCGAGTTTAGGTAATACTTCCTTCTTCCACTGTGCCAGCTGGTTCATCTCGGCAAGAACTTGGTTGTTCTTTAGTATCAAATCAGATATTACTTCGTGCTTAGATGCTGCATCCATCTGTAGTAGCTCCTTTTCCTTTGTCAATGCCTGAAGCTTCTTTTCAAACCCTACCGCTGCCTCTGTACCCGCTAGAGCTAGTTTCTCTTCAATATCTGCCTCGTTGCTATGAATAAAAGGGGACAAGGGTTAGTGATATGTGAAGTTGTGCATAAGATGTGCACAAAATCCTAAATGGTATCCTTTTAGTGTGCACATGATGTGTCATTTGTTGCCTTACCTGGTGTTATCAACCAACTTCTTCTCAAGACACTCAATTGACTGTTTCTGTTCCTCACATTGCTTGTGAATGGATGCTATCTCGGCCTCCTTCTCAGCAATCATGTTTTGCTTCTCATCACACAAAGTGGAGAGGGTTGATATCTTATCATTCATCTCCTTAATCTCTGTATCCTTCTTCTTGGCAAGTTTCACCGCCTTCCTCATAGTCTCCTTAAGCTCAGAGATTTCTTCTACCATGGGTTCGGCCAACATCTTGGATGCGTCAAGCTCTGCTTGTATCTTCCGCAGATTCTTCGTCGACTTTTCAATATCGTCTCTCAAAGAGACGATCTCCTTGTCCTTGGCAGCAATCACGGAGCTAGAAGCTGCTCGTTCTTCAAGCTTTTGGTCTCTCTCGATCTTCAGACGCTTCTTATTCAGTTCAATTCTATCATTTAAGTCTAGAATTGCTTGAGATTTCTCATCCTCTGAGCCGCTCATCACCTTGATCTGCTCTTGCAGATCAACAAGGCGAGCCTCCGCCCCCTTGCTCTCGGTGTGACTTGCCTCGAGACACAGGGTAAGTGAATCAACCTCTGATTTCAGTTTGTTGGCAACTGTGGTTGCTTCTTGAAGATCCTTCTTGACCTGGTAAAGTTCTTCTTCCTCCTTCTCATTCAGGGCTTGTAGCAACTGAGCATTCTCCTCTTTGACATCGTCTCGCTCTTCCATGATAGTCTTATTGAACGAGGCCTTGGCCTCATGTAACTCTTGCTCGAGACGTTCTACACTTGATGCAAGAGTAATGATTTCATCATTCTTCAAGGACATCTTAGATTCCATTGCTTCGATTTCCCTTTCATGCTCACGACGAGTGATGGACTCCTTCAAACCGTGGCCTGCTGCCAATTGTTGTTTCAAGTCCTTGATTGTCTCCTCCAACGTCTTGGTGATCATATCCTTCTCGGCCTTGGCTTGTTCTAAAGTGGTGGAGATGGGAAGGGTCGGAAATAGTATAGATGTTAGTAACAGTCACATATCATTACCAATACAGAGTGGGGCATTTGGGATAGAGTCACTTGTACTTACCTAGTTCATCTTTCAATTTGATACACTTAGCATAGGCTAATTGCGATCCTAAATCAATCTCAACCTCAACATCCCCTTCTTCAGTTACTATGCCTTGTATCAGCCCAATAGCATCCAGCTTCTTCATAAGATCATCCCTCTCACCAGTGACCAAAGCCAAATCTTCCTCCAACTTACTAACCTTAGCATTAGCCTCCTCAGCTATAGAGGAATATGATCGCTGTAGAGAAAAGACTTGTTGGGCCTTGTTCATAATCTCCGCGGTTAGTTGAGAGGTAGTAACGTTACTTGATGCGTCTCTACTCTTGAGTAGAGTCAATTCTGATGATGCCACCTTGATTTCCTTCCTCAACTCGGTGACGTTTTGGTGACTCTTTTGCAGCTCAGTCTTTGTATTGATAAACTCGGCTTCTTTGATACGAATAGTATCTTCGAACTGTGAAATAAGCTCAGCCTTGGTGGCCTGGTCATCTAGTAACGACTGCTTCTCGGCAGCGGCTGCCTCTAACTGTTGTAAAGCCTTGGAATTGGCTTTCTTAAGATTGGCCATCTCCTGTCTTGATGCATTCAACTTATCATCCAATTGAGCATGTAATTGAGACGAGTCCTCGCTCACTCGTTTGATATCACTCTTAAGTTCTTCACACTCTTCCTCCTGTGTAATGATAGTATGATAAGGATAAAGACATATGATGTGAGCATGACGTTATTGTGTACACGATGTGTCACTTACAGCACATAAGATGTGCACATACTCAAAACACAATATAGACTCACCTTGGCATGTAACGTAGCCACAAGTTGCTCTCTCTCCTCAGTGGTAAATGACTCATCAGTAACATCAAGACGACCTTTTAGCTCTTCAATCTCATTATTCTTATATACAATAATATCATCTTGTTCTGCCAATCGAACAGTAAGTTCATCCAATGCACTTTGTTTCATATCAATCTCGTCATAGGCATTCGTAAGTTCCTTTGATACCGCGGCATACTTTTCATACAACTTGATATTCTCATTATTCTTTGCCTTAATACCACATTGTAATGATTCAATTGTTGCATTTCGTAAATGGATTAAGGAACTGTCTTCGGATTTGCATGATAACTTTGATTCAAGTTGTTCTTGTACCTTATCTCCACGTAACTTGTCTTGAATTAGTTCGTTTATCATGGTTTGTTTCTCTTGTACTGCTAATTCGGCCTTGTTCTTCTCCGCCGTGACAGTATTTAACATATCTTCTAGCTTGTTACTATCTACCATACTGTTTTTCAGGGTATTAACCTCATCCGTCAAGTTGGTAATGATATTATCCTTCTGCCCAATCTCCTCCGTGGTATTATTCTTGACCATTGACAATTCCTTAAGCTTGGATTGCAACTCGGCCACTACCACATCCTTATCATGTAACAGTATCTCATTCTGATCTGAAATTGAATTCATCTTCTGTTCGGATTGATTCTTTGATACCTCCAATTCATTCTTTAGACTCTCCACATCCTTTACCAATTGATCAATATGCAACTCATATTCCATCTTCATATCGTCTTTACTCTTATTCAATTCGTCAATCTCTTTATTATGATCAATGGCAGATTCTTCTGCTGCCGCTTTCCACTCATTAGCCTCTAATTGGGTAGACTTGACTTGTTGTTCAAGTTGATTAACAAATGTATCCTTACTTGCCAATTCATCTACATACTGCTTACGACTTTTTAATAATGTGGATATTTGTGTTTTGAGGGATGACATTTCATCTTGTTGACTATCCTGTTCTGACTGTAATGCCTCGACTACCAACTGTAACTTGGATAGTTCGCTATTTGTGTTTATCACATTAGTATCCTCTTGATTCTGCTGCTGTAATAAATCATTCGATGAAGTAATACGATGACGTGGTATTAAGGCAAAGAATAATGAGAATATCAAGTTGTATGAAAAGTATGCCGCGGTATCAAAGGAACTTACGAATGCCTATGACGAGATTGATATGAAACA